>Ga0164310_10000096_pt1 | contig 42118 bp, 57 predicted proteins | sample GuaBasSedimGuay1_FD_121795 | JGI IMG/M metagenome (GOLD analysis project Ga0164310, IMG submission 121795) | Subseafloor sediment microbial communities from Guaymas Basin, Gulf of California, Mexico - Guay1, Core 4569-9, 0-3 cm | ecosystem: Environmental > Aquatic > Marine > Hydrothermal vents... | reverse complement strand
CCCCCCCCCTATATATAGAAAACACCCCTTTTCCTTGCATTTATGTCCCTTAAAAAAAAATAAAAAATCAAAATAGAATACAGCCCTTATATATAAATATTACAAAGTAGATATATAAGTATAGTAAAAACATATATAAGTATATATATATCATATACTTATATATATAAATATATATATTATATAAAAATGTATGTATATATATATTAAGGGGTTATCTTTTTAATTAGCTTGACAAATGAGATGGATTTGGTACCACTTTTTTTTCGAAAGGTATCGAAAATGACAACTCGAGGGTTTTTTATGGTGACAAACCCGCAAATTTTCTTGCTTTTGTGTCAAAAACCTCGTCTTTTGGTTTAACCGTTTAAATAGCGATATTTAAAAAATCAACTGGTACCAATTCCATTCCATTTGTAAAGAAAATTAAAAAATTATGTCATTGATTTTAAACAACTTATATTTTTATGTAAAATTTTGTCAAGTAAATTAAAAAATTAAGTCATTGATTTTAAAGGGAATTCAAATAGAGGTTGCAATGAATACTAAAACATCAGAAACACCTCGATATCTTGCATGCCAGTGTATTCGACAGATTGTAGGAAAGGTTTATGGTGGTTTTATCAATATGAATCTTTCAGGTAGGTTAATTCAAATAATAAGTCAGGTGTTGGAGGTTGATAAAATTATCGTCACTAAAACGATAGCAGATTACTTTGAGGATAATGATAAAGAAGTTGATCCAGATGATTTTTCGGAATTGGTTGATATTCTCATTCAGATAAAGAGACCTCCTACAAATACAGAAATGGAGATGGAAAAAATATGTAAGAACGCAATTAAAATGTACTCACAATATGGTTGGGGTACTAAGGAATTAATTGATACTTTTAATATAGCATCTAAAATAATATCAGAAAGGAAAAGATCTGAGGATGGATAAAATAGCAGATGATGAAATTACCACAGGAACTGAGCAGGTATTTGATGAAATACGTAACCTTCCGTGCCCTCATTTGAGAGAGTTATCCAAATTGGATACATTATGTGATTTAACGCGATTTAAATGCACCCAACATAGTGTTGGTGAATGCCCTATTATTCAAGTTCTTCTACATTATATACCATGGAAGCGTGAAATGCTACTCGAAGCCCAGGATGAGGATATGATGGACCGTTATGGGCCATATGGTATGTATAACCAGGGTGACGGCTATCCAGGTCAATATGAAGATGATGAAGATCTTGTTGTAAGCAGGAATTTTCCAGGATCGAATAGTAATAATATAAAAATTATAGGTAACACAAGACTTTACAAGGATGATTATTACAAATTCGATATAAACGGAGTTGGTGAAATTGTAGGCCAATTTATAGAATTTAGAGATAATGATGAAATTATTATTATCAGAGTATCTCCTGATGTAAAAAACGTAATCAGCGTATTAAATATAGATGGAATGGAGCCTCTAAAAACCGATGAAATTACCGATTATTATTTAGATGGTATCGATATTGGTGGAATTAAACTTGAGCGTGATGGTATGTATGAATTCATATCTAATAACGGCAAGCCTTATGTTGGTAAGATCGTTAAAGCTGACATGTATCAAATATCTGTATCAGATGGAAATAATACACTTCATGTTTTATATGAATCTATCTATTCAATTGAGAAGATATGATAAAATATATTATAAAATTTATTTGACATTTTAATATATTTATTATTATATTGATTGTTGAATAAAGTATATGATTTTATCTAATATATGATTGGATTATTATGTCTGACAATATTGTTACTGTCAATCTTAAATATGATAGGGAGACAAGAGCTAAATTCAAAAATACTATCAAAAAGCAGGGGCATAAGTCAATGCAGTTAGTATTGTCAGCATTTACCAACGCTTATATAGAAAATCCAGATCAATTTTGCATTAAATTAGGAGTTAAGGAAAATGGAAAGTCCCTTCGGGAAACCTCAGAGAATAAATCCTGAAAATGTAACGTATGGGTACGAATCATTTGCCGGATTCGACGTTGAAATAGTTTATGTAAAAAATGAACTGAAGAATGAATACCATTTGAAGAATAATGGTCAAGGTTCAACCGATGAAGAGATACTTAACTCTCTTATAAGATTGGTTGGAAAAGATTGTGAAGTTGGATTTGTAGACAGGACTGGAATTATTACACTTGACTACCCTATATATGTAATAGTGAAAAATCCAATTATCGAAGACGAAATGCAAAATATATGGATTGATCTTGAACAATTACTTAAAAAGGAGTAATCTTGAGCGATAAAGACCAAGAAATGAACATCGGAGAACCGCACCTTGATGGAGAAGGTGAATACACACCACCGAAGAGCGGTGGTAAAGATTTAGATGATCTGGTCAATGACACATCAGACGATGGAAAAGGAGAAACGCCGGCAGTTTTAGGGCCAGACCTTGAAATTGGAAGTGATAACGAGCCAATTGATGAATCAGGTGTTGAACTGTCGCCATCAGATGGTGTTGAGTTTAAAACTCCAACACCAGAAGAAGAATATGCACCAAACCTCGAGGACGCTGTTAATAATAATCCTCCTCTTGATGAAGGAACAATGGTTAATCAGGGCCCAGAAGAAGTTGTCGAAGAAGGTGCTGTTCCTGATAATATCGATATACCTATTACAGATGCTGCTCCAGTGAGTGACGCTGAGAAAAATATTGATAAGGAAACTGGTATAGATCTCAATAAAACTGTAACAGAGCACAAATTAACTCTATCTAACAAGCCAGGATTCGATCCTACAGATACTCAAGACGCTCGCAGAGATGGTAATCAGGAGGGTGGAATAGCAAGAAATAGGACAACTGGAAACCAGTTTCACTCACATGGCAAACCTGAAGGCGCTCAGCTTAGACCTTCTGAGTCAACACCAGATTATAGTAAAATGTTTGAAGTTTCAGGTTTCACAGTTTCATTCGAAAAGGTTCAAGGCCAGGGTAATGTTAATGTAGAGATACGCGATCATTTTGTCGATATTGAAACAGCAATGGCAAGTGTTAATGGTGAGAAGTATTTGATGCCAATTCCACAGACTGGCTTCAAGGTTGTTGAAATTGTGTCAGGAGCTCCTACAATCAGTTATCAAGACCGTGTAATGTACGAATACATTAACGGAAAATGGAGAAGGAAATAAAAGAGGGTCGGGCTGCTATGACTACGCTCAGTGCACTGGGTATTGACAGGTATGCCGCCCCGGGAGTATACCCCGGTAGTGGCCCTGATCACTCTAAAAGAAAAGAAGGTTGAAATGATACAGAAATATTCATGCGGGTTTATGTTTAACCAGAGAAGGTCATCTGTTGTATTGATCCGGAAGGAGAAACCAGAATGGCAAACCGGGTCATTAAATGGTATTGGTGGGAAAGTTGAGCCAGGCGAATGGGCAAAACAGAGCATGATCCGTGAATACGAAGAGGAGGCTGGTGTTCATTATGAAGATTGGATCCACTTTGCTACAATCACTGATAATGAAACATTCGAGGTAGTATTTTTTAAAGCATCTGATTATGATGCGTATAGTGACTCAATGACTATGGAAGGTGAAGAAATAGTTAAGAGTGATGTTTTCGGCAGAGCCGGCGATGTGACATTTGGTATTGATGCATCATGCCTTTACAACCTGAACTGGTTGATCCCCCTTGCGCTAGATGAAAAAGTAAAAAACCCAATACACGTAGTATGCGAACCTGGTGTATCAATGGGCACTGGAGACTTTAATCATATTGGTAGCGTAATAGAAGAGCCCAAGCTCGAACCTCAGTTTTATAAAGACGATAAAAAACAAAATTAATGTATAATATATGGACCACAAATATTTTTGTGGCTCATATTTCTCGTTTTATGATCCACAAAAAAACTGGAGATGTAAATGAATGATATTTTTGCGGCAAAAGACCGCGGTTGTGACCTAATATATAAAAAAAAATTAATTGAGCATTTTCCTTACGATAACTATCGAAGGTACCAGGAAAAGGCGATAGAAGCTATATATAACGCATTTGAGGTTAAAGGTTTCAATCATGTCTTGTTGGAATCACCATGTGGAAGTGGAAAGTCTGCAAACGCTGTTACAATAGCAAGATATTATGGCGATGCGTACCTGTTAACATCGCAAACTGTATTGCAGAATCAGTATATGCGAGACTATGGGTGTCCTGGTAAATTTTCAGATATAATGGGTAGAAGAAATTATTACTGCGCTGTAATGGAAAATTGCACATGTGATGATGGATTTTGCTCTGGTGGAAAGTGTCCAGATCCAACAGAGTGCCCATATATAATTGCTAAAGAGGATGCGGCATCTTCAGAGATTGCTTTGATGAATTATACGTATTTTCTATTCGCTACCAAACACTCACAAACATTTTTCCCAAGAAAACTTATTATATATGATGAAGCCCACAGTATTGATAAGGTGTTGATGGGTTTTGTAGAAATAAAAATAAAATCAAGAGGCATCCAGAGGTTTGGTGACATTTCTCGAATACCAAGATTTGATAAGGCGTCAGAGTACATACCATGGCTTATTGAGATATCCAAGTGTCTTAAAGATGAGATGAAAGATAACCAGGTTATTTATAAGCAGATTTTAAGCGAAAATTCTTCTCATGATGGTAAATTATCTGTTAATGATGTTATAAAATCGGTTCGGAGAAAGATTGAAAATTCAGAAAAACGTATTAATAAAATAGAAGAGTATGCAAAAAGGTTTGATGTTGACAAATGGGTAACTAAAGTTTATGAAGGAAGAACTCAGGATGATGATGAGGTTGTATTCAAACCAATTTCTGTTGCTCCGTATTCTCAAGAGTGTTTTTTTAATTATGGTGAAAAGCACCTATACATGTCTGCAACACTTCTTGACAAAAGTAACTTCTGCAGGAATATAGGTATTGATGAAAAAGACGCTCACATGATAAGGGTTCCTTCAACATTCCCGCCTGAGAACAGGAAAATATTCTTTATTAATACTGGCTCTATGAGTTATAAGGAGAAACGCGATACACTTCCTAAGATATCTGCCGATGTTAATAAAATAATGAATTTATACCCTGATAAAAAAGGTATGATATATACAGTAAACTGGGAGATATATGATCATATATTTTCTACTATATCAACAAAAAACCGAAGAAGGTTACTCGGTCACAAGAATGGTGATAGGAACACAGCTCTTTATGAGTTTATTAAGATGAAAAGTCCTCGCGTTCTCATTACACCATCTTTATCTGAGGGTATTGATCTTAAGGATGATCGTGCGAGATTTTTAATAGTTGTAAAGATGCCGTATCCTAATATGAGTGATCCGCAGGTTAAAGCTAAGAAGGATGTTGACCAGGATTGGTTCAGATATCAAACAGTATTAACTTTGATACAAGTGTGCGGCCGTGGTGTTCGTTCACCGGAAGACTGGTGTGATATATACATTCTTGATTCGTGTTTTAATCAGATAAGGAACCCTGGTTGGCCTGGATACAGACCACCTAACTTCTTTACTGATGATTTTATCGCCGGATTAAATGAGGGTGATAAGCACATTAATAAAATTGAGGGGTATAACTTACATGAATAACGATTAATATGTAATATTCCCACCACCACAAAAAAAATCAATAATGGTCAGATATTTCCATTAGTTCTGTCAGAATTTGGGATGGTACCTTTTAACTTTGAAATAACACATTATGTAAAAGATAAGCCTTATAGTATTCCTGAGATAATAAGAGAGTTTGCTATTAACGATTTAGGAGTTTTTTTCCAGTTGATAATGAAACTTAACAGTTGGTGATATCATGAAATCTATACTAGAAAATTGGGTAGAATCAGATATTGGTTTTATAAAAAAGGACCGTATACGCGAAAGACATTCTTATAACTTTGATAGTATTAAGGATGATACTCTTATAAGAATGCGTGAAAAGCTCGAGAATCTCTCATATACAAATAATGTTATGCTTAGTAATTGGGGAGCATTTATCCCGCCACATTTTTCAAAACCTTATAAAAATGAACTTTATGGCTACTGGTCCGAAAAAGAGTGTGAGACATTTAAATCTATAGTTGACGATATAATTCCGGATCTACCCGACTTTGAATTACCCATCATACATAGACGGACTCTACAGGGATATTCCCCTGAAATTATTCTATCCACCCTTAATAGACCATCTGATCGTACTGAGCGCAATCGTTTTAATTCCTTTGCTTCCATATGTTGTATCTCGTCGATAACAACAGTGCCACCATGACTTTTCATTAGTACGCCAGGACGTATAAATCTATGTCCCCTGTATGTATCGATAGCATAGGTGATACCTGTTCTTGAGGCTGTTCCACAGGAAATGATTTCAAATTTGCCGTCCAATACCTTATTAAGGATAATTTTTTGCATGGATTTTGCTTGGCCCGAATCACCAATAAGAGCAATGTCTAAGGCCCCTGTAATAATCTGACCATAGATAGTAAGCCTGAAATTCTTAACATAGATTCAAGTGGAAATTCTTCAGCAAGGCTTACAATAACAGGGTCATCTTCTGATGGTTTATATATAAAATACAGTGGTGGTTCAAGTTCATCTGCGGGGCTTCATTCTTGGGAAGATTGCTCATATTGCCGAGAACATGATGCTGAATGGGTTGCGTATGATAATATTGGAAGATCATATAACTATTCTCGTGATAGATTTGAATATGATGCTAAAATGTGGGGTAATAGGAAATTTCAAGATATGAATCGAGATTACCATACTGTTGATGGTGATGCTTATGTTACAGTGTATGATAAAATATTTGAGCACACTGTTCCGGTTGTAAAACAGCATGCGTATAAAAATAAGGTTCAATCATCAAAATCAGTATTTAACTTTGAACCGGTTGATACAGCTCAGATTCGTAAATACAGTCTTTATGAATACCCAAATTATGAAGCTATGGGCATATTTGATTATAATCCTGTAATGGGGATTGTTGACCAAAAGGTTACAAATCAACTTAGATGGCATAACGCCCATATGGGAGCTACGTGGAAAGTTAATATGATGCTTCTTGTCTTCCATAATCAACCGATACGTGCAGCATTTCTACAAGAGCAGTATTGGAAGCGTGGTAATAAGAATGAATTCATACTGTGCCTCGGGCATAGCGGTGGAAAGATCACATGGGCAAAGGTTATATCATGGACAGACAAGAAAATGATCATGAAAACTGTTGAGCAGAAAGCTCGCATGATGGATTATGACGACCTTGTTTCTATCGTTGATATGATGGCTAATGAGGTTAAGACCGGTAATTTTACATATAAGAAATTCGAAGAGGATTTTGAATACATTAATGTTCAGCCAACATTCAAAGCTGTCATGATAGCAATGATTGTTACTTTATTTCTAACACTAATTATATGTACTATATCGATATTCAATAACCACAACATTGATGATGAGATTGGATATCGTAAATACAGCCGTTAAAGCGTGATTAATTCACATTATCTGGTATAAGTATAGTGTAACCAAAAATAGCCCTCACAAAATGAGGAGAAAGGGGTCTCAAATGAAAGAGATTCTTAAATATGCTGCCGGCCTTGCTGTCGGTGTTGTATCGACAGTTCTTTTCCCGAAGATAAAATCAAAACTCAAGAAGGAAAAGAAGGCTGAGTCTGAAAAGGCTGAATAATAAAACAATCTGGAATGGGCTTTAATTAGCCCAATTCCTTTTTTTAACTATGTGAAAGGGAATGTATGAAAACTAAGGTATTCGCGTATAAAGGTATTATTGGGATAGAGTCATCTCTTGACGCTGAAGGGTTGATAAATAATCCTCGTGAAAAAGGGCAGCTTGGATTTTCCTTAAAAGCAGAATCAGTGGAATTCAGCCAAGGCGCAATCGACATTCTTCTTAAAATTGAGAAGTCTTCTGACGCTATTGGTGATGTAGATATATTTATGTCAAATAATGATGGCGTTGTTTTCTCATGGATTGGCGGCCCAAGAAGAGCTATTCATCCTGGTAAAGCTGAGGGGTCAAATGTATATGACCCAACACTTATCAGTGCAACAGATAACGTTGATGTCCCTGAAGATTTCAAGCAGTATGTTGACGGTTATTTCGATAGTTTAAAAAAGCATAGCGATTCAGAGTGATTATTTCTATATTCATGGTATAACTATATTGTTAACGGGTAAGTATAATTTTCGTGTTGACAGTAGGAGGATAATATGCCATTCGCAGACGATTGCCAATCAGAGGATGACCAAGTATTAAGAGGAGATGAGTTTCCAGTAATGGAAGATCAATTCTCAGACAACTTCGGAGCTGAAGTTAATACAACTTTTAGGCCGAGCGAGTCGATTGACGACGATTCAGATTTTTCGCACTTATTAGAATCATAACCCACAGGTACTGGGTTGTGGTACAGGCGGCTGGTTGAATGTTTCCCGGTGTTACGAGTTCACCGTGATTCAGTCTCTGGTCGCCTGTTCTTTTTTAAAGGAGGAATTTTATGAAAAAGTTTCTGATATGGTCAGCAATAATAATCGCGCTGTTTCTTTATAATTTGGCTAATACTCAGGTGCTCTGTTCAAGGGCTCCTTTTTTTATACAGGAGGATATTGTGGAGGCATGCAGACTATGCTTACGGTCAAAGAAAGACCCGTGTTTAAAAAATAAAACAAACATACACCGGTTAGAGATGAGAAACATACACAACTTTGACATTATTAACAAATATAGCAAGTTGGGTTACATTGTATTGTACCCATGGAGCGTATTGGAGAAGTGTCCTTGCTGTGGTAAATACTGTTATACATTGGACAGGGAAAAGGTAAAATATTTTCTAATGATAGAAGATGTGTTTGGAAGAGAGGAATATTTTATACGTGACAACCTCCCAAGTAAACTGTATTCTAAAAAATTGATGCGATTCCCAGCGGGGTGGGTATATAGAGGGTCACCTGGTTATTTTAGTATGTATATGCAGGGGGACGGGGTTGAGGGTGAAGCATCATGTAAAAACAATTTCTTATAAAACTGTAGCTGAACTACTTGAAGAGTGGGGGCCTGAACAATGAATATATTCAAAAGAATACAAGAAACCAATGATTTAATAAATCTATTATCAAAACAAGCACTAACGTCTGATAAGGCAAGAGCCGTCGCTTATGATTATAGAACTCTGCATAGCAAACTATCTTTGTGGATGTCTAATGGTGCAAAGATATTTAGGTTGTCAAAAGAGCTTATTGATGCATTCTCAATGACAGACATACCTCTTGATATACAGGCAGATGATTTTAAATATCCATTCGATACATTTATTGTAGATGGTGAAAAACCTCTGTACCAGGTTGATATAAGAAGAGATACTATTACAAATGTACATGCGATACTCTTTACTGATAAAAGGGTTGTAAACACAGATAGTAATACATTATTAATGACACCTGATGATCAGATCAGAAATGAAATAGAATGGGACATTTCTTTGTCTGGATTAACACCGGGGAGTGAAGGTTATGCCCTTGATCACATGTGGGTAAATATGCGAAATGGTGAATCTGTTATATCAGCATGTAACCAACCATCAAACCGAGAGTATAGGGACACAGTTACAATACCTGAGGCTCAAAAGGCTGTCAATATATTCTTTAATACGGTTATGTATATCAACGATATGAGTAGAAATAAAAATGAGACTGAGACAGTTTGTAAAGCTAAATATAAAGTTGGCGGCGGGAAAAAGAATACTGTGAGATGTGAGTATATAAGGCTGTCACCTCCTAAGAGTTACATATCTGCAAATAAAGAGTGGTCTGGCCGAACTATTGACAAGAGGTTCCGGGTTAGGGGCCATTGGACTAATCAGGCGTATGGAAAGGGCAGGTCTCTGCGGAGACGTCAGTGGATATTTCCTTACTGGAAAGGCCCTGAAATGAATGAAATGGTAAGTAAGGTATATAAAGTTGGTTAATCATTAAGAAGGGAGGCTGCAGAAACGAACAAATGAATAAGAATAAAATAAAAAGAGACAAAGAAGTTGAGCAGGTATACCTTGCTCTTCTTAATGAACATTTTGAAACCGTAAGTCTGGAGAAATATAATGATGCAATGATGAACCTTATATTCACAGAGGCATGTGAAAAGACTCTTGGTAAAAACTTTAGAAAGCAGAGGATTAGCAAACGTAAAGAAAAGAAAATAAAGGAATACGTTGAGAATAAGCTCAGGCACAAGTATGGAAAATGGGTTAATATGACTGATTTTAAAATCAAAAATATTTCCAATATATTTTTCAAAACAAATCTTGACAGAGTTTTCAACGTTCCTGGCCTTGGAAAGCTTTACGGGGCATACTACCGATGTTGCTGTGGAAATATATTCTTTACTGAGCATTGTCTTGAAAGATTTGAAGAGAGGGCCAATCCATTAATTTATATACTTTTGAGGCGTAGAATGGAAGAACACCTTAAAGGCCCAGCAACGAGCGTTGATATATTATCAGGGCTGCTGTCAGCAAGTAGCCTAGAATATGGTCGTAAGGATAATTATTACCATGTTAATGCCACTGTTGGCATTTTGGTTGTTGAAGACTTCGGTGATGTATTTATAGCAAAAACATTCTTATCCCCAGATATGATAAAACCAGTGAAGTGGTTTAAACCTGATATATATGACAGGGAGACTGTCAGCTCATTCTCTGATGTTATTAATTGTAAAGGTGAGTATATAGACAATCCTCAATTTATTGAAGAAATGATACAAAAAGATGCGGGTGCCAATTCTTGTTAATGGAGCTATACATGGGCCTGTTATAGTTATGAACTAGAGGGTGGCATCCCTCTTTTTTTTAGCTATAAATGTGTTAGAAAAATCGATAATCTGGTATAAGTAATATAGTGAAGGAAATAATTATTACATCCTATTTTGGGTGTATAACTCGTAAATTGGAGGTATCATGCAGAACCAACCTTTAAGCGATAACGCTCTCGTTACACTTTCTGATTATATACAGAACAGTCTTATTGCTGAATTTAAATTTGATACTATAGACATGCTGACAGACGTTTCAACCGGCAACGCTGAAGGGAAAAAGATTATTGCTAAAAGACCTTTCTCACAGGATACCGCTGTTGACAAAGCTGTAGAGATGTACATTGAACATTTTGGAATAAAAGTCCAAAGAGTGTACTAATCCGGAAGGTGGGTTTTATGTTTAAATCTGTAAAGCGTTATTATCGCAGGATACAACTTCTGCGCAAACTGATGGCGGTAGTAAATGATTTTGAGGCCGAGATTATTGAAGAGGCGCTTAAGGAAGAGCGATCTCGAATTAAAAGGGGGCGCAAGTAACCCCTTTTTTTAGCTGTTATAAGATTAACAATTCTGGAATTACTATATTGTGTACACTAATTATTAACTTTTTAAGAAGGAGCATGCGTGCCAAAGTTTTCAGATCCGTTCGCGGAAGTTGTACAGGATGCCGTCGCTGTAGGCGGAACAGAAGTCTCAAAGGTTGGGATTCGAGTCAAAGATGATGATGGAAATTTTCAGCTTGCTGGAATTCAAGCAGCTGGTTGGCAGCTGATTAAGAACTCAGTTGCGAGAGATGTTGGAGACAATATTATGAGCCGGTCACCATACGACTGGAATGAGTTAAAGGTCATATGGGATGGAAAGAAGTACGCGCATTACTTTATTACTGAGCAGAATATCACACAGATAGATGTTGGTGATGGTAGTGAGCCGCACGATATCCGTCTTGGTATGATGCTGCGGAATGCATATGATGGAAGCAGTAAATTTGGTATGGAAATGTTCGCCTGTGATTTTAATTGTACAAATCAATTCGTATCTCGTAAAAGATTCGGATATTTTGCAATATATCATAATGAGCATGCTACATTCGATTTTGATGATGCGGTAAGAAACGTTTCCCAGGGTGCTGAAAATCTGATTGCAATAGCACCGCGGATTCAACAGCTTGCCTCAACACCTCTGGAGACTCATCATCTAATCAATGCTCATAAAGAGACAAAGATACCGCAAAGTAAATGGGGTGATGTTCTTGCGCGCCTTGCCTTAGAACAGTCGACAATGTTCGGTCTGTATTCTGCATTGACATATATAGCCTCTCATGAGATGAAGGGATTCAACTCAATATCTGTTGGTGATTCAATTTCTGATCATTTACTCGGAAACGGCTAATGAATACATTCCCAATTATTGGGATAGATGTCCTGGGAGATGCAGACCTGCTCTCCTTGGGCATCACCCATAGATCAATTAAAGAGGTTGCAGTTCTTTTTCGAGCCCCATACACTGAACAGTATATTCACGTTGGTGAGTATAGAGCATTGCTGAATGTTGGTAGAGATATCATCGCGGAATATAGGTTTGCTTATGGGAATAGAATGTATGTGAGGGCTATGATTATTGGTTACGGTGAATTGTATATTGATTTTAAAATTCACTCAAAACTAATGGCGCTATACTCAATATCACTTAGGTATGAATGTATTGATAAAAAAAGAGTATGATTATATATCAGATATACTATGCGATCTTAATTTGAAATTTTACGAAATAAGAACTGGTAATTAAATATACACCATTTTAATAATTGGATCGGTATTTTATGATATCTAATTGTTAAAATATAGAATGGAGTGTGAAATGGATATGTAATGTTGCTTTTTGAAAAAGGTTGGTATAACAATTATAGTAAGATTAATTATCGTTTAAATTGATTTTTTCCTATTATAATAGAATAATTTTTCCAATTTTAAAAAACTCTTCAGGAGGGTATAAATGAGCAAAGTCAGCGAAAACTACGATCACGATAAATACTCAGAGTATTTCCACAGAAAAGCCCGATCATGTTTCAAAGGCGAAGACAGGTCAATAGGCAGGTTTTTCTATGCAGAAATAAATGACAATCCCGGGTTTGAACAAGAGGATTGGGTAGCTCAACTCACAGACATGTTGGTTGAGGAGGCTGTCTCTTTCAATGAAGATCTTGGTATTAATTGGCAACGTATAAACCCTCATAAGATAAAAGAATATATGGAGCAACATGGCTACATCCATTCCGGTGATAATAATATGTCAGATTTTGGAAATAGGGTGCTTAAAGCTATTGAAGATATATATAATATCGAAACAGATGTTATAAACCTTTTCGAAAAAGAGTTGGAAGAGGAAGAGGCTAAAGCATTCGATATTGATAAGTACGGTGGTATTCATGGTGAGCACCCTGAATTTGACCGCGGGAGTTGGATGCATGAGGTTATGCAGGGTCATGTACAATCTGGGTATTGGGATTGGGCAAAATCACAGCATGAACAGAAACAGTTTGACAATATCATTGACGGTATTGAGAATGGGGATGATTAAATATGAAAAGAAAATATGAAGATGAGTTTGAAACATACCTCAAAGGAAACTTTAAAGAGTACAGCGCTATGTGGGCATCTGATGAGGAGTATGCTAAATTTCTCGAGAAGATATTAACAGAGCGCGGTGAAAACAAGCCAAGGCTGTTTATATACGTCGAAGGTGGCGTTATACAGACGATAAGCAGTACCGTTCCGACCGAACTTCTGGTCCTTGATGGTGATGTTGATGGTATTGATGATTTCCACAATTACGAGGATATTGATGGTGATTCGTTTCAGGCCAGGGTTGCGTGGAGTAGGCTTGCTGATTTCAATGAAAGGATCACAAACCACTATTTCGACCAGCAGTTTATAGCTGACGAAAAAATAATATACACTCTTGGGAAAACTTCTGAGTACGAAATGTATTTTGAACAGAAGGAACGTGTTGTTAAAATGGGAAGGTCTGTTAACTATCTTGGCGGCTCTGTATGGGAGACATTTGAGGAGGCTCAGAGGGCCCGTATGGGCAATAAAGACTTCTCTGTATATGGTGTGCTGGCTGACTGGGATCATGGCACAGCAGCGTCAGAAGAAGGTAGCATGCGTCATCTTTTAAGAGATTCGACTGTTATCAAGTTGGATCAGAAAACGGGGGAAATTTATGACGCCAGAGCAGATAATTGATGAGGTGTGGAAATTATCATGGTTTGAGGTTTTTCAGATAGCGGTAATGGATGATCTCATCCTGCTTGCGAAATCAATACATGGGATTTTAATAGCATGTGTTTTATCAGCACTGGTTGTTATTGTTATGCATAAAAACAAAAAGCGAAGTATGATGCAAAAGGAGTCTTTTTGTTTCAAATGTAATGAGCAATTCGTTGATGATTATGATAATGACATAATTATAATAACCGACATTTTCGATGATGAAATGATGATAAAACTTCACAGAGAGTGTGCTGAGTTATGGGTGAAGCAAATAGACGGCGGTTCATCAATAGCCAACCTTAATATTGAGCCGTCAGAAGTGCTTGGCGAATTCATATCATCATATCTCCAACAAAAATATAAAGGCCTTCATAGGTTTAAAGCAACGATAGTATAGTAACCATTTTTATTCTTACCAACAGTTTTAAATAAACATGCAATAACACCATGCCGGTGCATGGATTCCAAATAACTAAAAACGAAAGGTTAATTGTGAAGAAGATTGAAATAGTACAGTATGACCCCGAGTTTTGCCCTGAAGAAAAAGAAACACTCGAAGAGCATCTTCTTGATGAGCGTCTGATGCCTGATGATCAGATTTATACCGCGACAAAGAAAGAGTTTCTTGAGCTTGACCCCTTCAGCGATGACGACTACTTCGATGTTGAGGATGAAGATGAAGTTGAGCAGGCAAGCTATTACGCAAGCATGCTGGAAAGAATACGCGAACTTAATGACGATGATGTTATCAGAGTTGAATTCTAACATCAAAGGAGGAAAGGGTGAACAGTTTTCTAGTGCTGATAGAGGGCGTTGGTGAGGGGTGTGATTATTCACCTGCTGGATGTAATCGCGGATGGCAATGGTTTGATGGGTGCACCAGTATGGATGATGCAATTAATATGCTCAAAACAATGCTTGCGCCAACCGGTGACCCTGATGATGATAAAGAGTTTTTGTGCTCGCTTAATGAAATCGAGAGGGCAAAAATTCTTGAGGTACAAAGCGTTCATGATGTAAATCTTGAAGAGCTGTTTCAATCAAAAGAAAAAAAGGATGCGAAATTAGCTGCTGAAAAAAAAAAGCGCACTGAAGACCTTGCCGAAATAGAGCGCCTTAAACTTGAATATCCGGAGCAATTTGGTGTTACAGGGTGAGCTGCATGCATATGCTAATAAACGTATAAAAATATCTTCTGATGATTGGTATGAGCTTGGTTGTGAACTTTTTGGGTCATCCAATTGTAAAGATTGGAAATTTGTATGCTCTGTTTGTGGAAATATATTGGAGGTTGGGTTTTGCATGGGTCGCATGCAGGCGCACCAGGTTGGTACTATGTGTATAAATACAAAACATTATCTCACTGGTTTTGCAGGTGTAGATAAATGGGGGTACGCCCCGTGTGGAAGCATGGCAACTGAGAAATTGCCAGTAACTGTTATAGATGGTATTAGGGGTTTAGAATTCCATTTATTTAACTTTGCCCCTCCCGATATTTTTACAACGATTGATGGTCCTTCTGGGCCTGAATATAAACACTTAAAATATGTATGTTAACCTACTAATTTGGATAAAATTAGTGAGAAAGGATATTTGTGAATGAATCTAAAATGTATTTAGAAAAGGGGCCTTATGCTTAAACAGGAACTGAAAGTACTTGCGGAAACGGTAGATGTAGTAGTTCAAGAGATAAATGATTCTATTGAAGAGTGTGGAGGAGTTAACCAAATTCCGATACAAAACGCTATATCTCTCCTAACCGCAGTACACGAGTTTAATAAAAAGTTTAATGAATTTATTGAGGCTCATCATAGAAATGGGTCTTTTAAAATATAACCCCACATTATTTGGAGGAAAGACCAAATGCCGAAGATAATGGATATATTAGGAAAGGTAATCCATATCAACATGCCGTCTCCACAAAAAGAGATCATACCCGAAGTAAGCAGAGAACCAATATGCGCAGAAATGCTTACGATCTATGAGTGGTTGTTAAAATATAAAGGCCAAGCGCCATTCTTTTGTCTTATGCTGCAGGAGGGAGAACAATCATCATTTCTTCTTAAACCTGACGGTGAACCTGCAGTGTTCAAGGATTGGAGCGAAGTCAACAGAGAGAGGGACAGCCTCAAGGACAATAATGTCTGGATTTTAGAGTTCGAGGGGGTGGCTAATTGAATTGCTTCACTTGTGGAGCGCAAATGGTCAGGGGTACGGTGTTTGCCTGTACCCCGGGCTTCATTTGTCCAGAATGTGGATCAATATGTAATGATGCTCGCAGAAAAAAACAAAATAGACCAGAGATCTGGTATTAAAAAATTTATAGACGGAGGAAAACATGCAGGATTCAAAGGAAGGCGTTCTCACCGATGATATGAAGAAAAGGATTGATAATATGTCTCAAATACAAATGGCAACAGCGTTGCGGTTCGCTCCGGCCGGGGACCAATTATTCATTGGTGAGTGTGGAGAATATTTTGACAAAGTTTTTAAGGAAAAGGGTGGTATGACTCCTGCAATATCAAAGTCGATAGGTTGGAACAATACGTATCATACTTGGTAATAATATTAACAGTTTTGAGGGAGAAGTTATGTGTGATAATCCTGATTGTAATTTCCCAGCAGAAGTGGTCGACCAGGCTGGAAAGAAATTATGCCTCGACTGTATGGGCCTTGATATGATAAAGCTTGGTAGAAACAAAGCTCATTATACTGTGATAAAGCTTGTTTTTCACAGGCTCTTACTTCCAACTGAGATTGTAAAGGATACTGATGAGATCGCAGATATATCGACAGGGAAGATAGAATGGGTAAAACCGGAATTATCACAGATAGGGTACGCTGCCATGTATTGCCACACCGTTCGAAGAAAGATAAGTAGTTTTTGCCCATAGGAGGATTGTAGTGCCAAAAGATATAAAAATGGTTTACAAATGTAAAAGATGTAACGCTGAGATTACCGTTATACCAGCTGAAGCTCTTGATAATATTTTAAGTTTTCGTCAAACCATGGAGAATGATGTTGATTTCGATTTTAAAGCTGGCGACACGATAACTGAGATTGTTCATGAGTGTGATGACCAAATGTTCAGATTCGGAAAAATTATAGGTTTTAACTTAATAGATAAATAGGAGGCTTAATTATAATGAACAATTCAAATGGGAGGTGTTTTAGTAAAGATGATGTCCTTGATGGGTACATTGTCGGGTTGGGAAGAGACGTGCCCCATCCGCCAATATCTCATTTGTATAAGGGAGAATATAATAACCTTAAGGGCCCAATGTGCCGGCATGGCGCAAACAGGGATAATGGAGATTCTTTTTCTATATGGAGAGGTAACATTGGGAAAAAGGGGATCTGTAAAACCTGTATGAAAAGAGCTCTTAACGGCGAGGATCATATTTGGGCTAAAGATGAAGTTAAGAGTGAAAGTTAATAAAACCGAAAGGGTTTATATATGATTCATCAAATATTATCCAATAAGACAATGTGTGGAATTACCATTGAGTGTCCGATTACCAATGTTGACCCTTATGATGATAGGACTGTAATTGACAAAAATGGTACAATTGTCACCGGTTTTGGCTTTAACCATGTTCACGAAGAGCCTACATGTGCTGAGTGCAGCAGGTTAAAACAACAATCTCTTTACCACTGCAGTGTTCATGGTTACTTGTCAGGAATAGAAGTAACATATGACGAAAAATGCGCCTATTGCGGAAACAGTGTTTAAAAATTTAAAATGGAGATTATTTTGAAGAAAACAATAAGGAAAATAGTTGACATACTGGTATACCGGCCTGATGTAAGTCAGCAGGACAAAGAGGAACTTATAGCAGCGGTTGGAGAAGATGGACTGTTTCTCGGGTTGGAAGAAATAAAAGATGACGACACCACTAAAGAAGATGGTCATGGCGATGATACACCGTGCAAAATGCACCACGCTACCCTTACAAAGTTTAACGATAAAACTCTTGGTATAAAAGCAAGCACATGGGATGATAAGATATTTTATTTTTATACCATTACAAGTAATGAAGTTGAGAACGCAATGAATTTAATGGGGTACGATTCACATGGGTATTGGCTTGATTTTTTCGATGAGCCCAACCCTCCAGAAATGCCACCTAATTATAAAAAGGGGTAGTAAATGAATCTCATTGAAGAGTATAGGCCGTATAAAGAAATGAGATGGTTGGCTGATGAGATAGAGAGCCAGCTCCAACCACATTGCGACCGAATTAACATTGTAGGTGATATACGATGTGAGAGGAAGGCAAAAACAGTTGACATCTTATGCATCCCCACAAAGATTAACATTCAAACAGACCTCCTCAATTTCGGACCTGTCCGGGTTGAAGGTTTTATAAATCTTATAAGGAGTTGGCAGAAGATTAAGGGTGACCCGCTTGAAGGGAAATATACTAAAAGATGGCACCCGATTGGGACTATGGTTAATATCTATATGGCGACAAATGCAAATTATGGCTTCATGATGATGATGAGGACTGGCCCGGTTAATCATACAAAGAGAATAATTAAGAAAATACATATGACAAAAACACTCAAGTTTGATGGCGGGTATCTTAGAAATGCCGAAACAAACCAAATAATACCAACGATCGATGAAAAGAAGTTTTATAAAATTATCGATGAACCATGGGTGTTGCCACTTGCAAGACTTTAATTGAAAGGAGTAGTATTGGACAAAGAAACATTTGATAAGCTGGTGAATGAACGTATCAGAAAGAACCTTGAAACTCTCGGCGTTAAGGGTGAGGGTTATGCGAGAGGTGGTGACCGACTGATACAGTTCAAGGAGGTTGCTATGCGCAATCATGAGACTCCTGAGAAATCACTGCACGGTATGGCAGAGAAACACAACGTTACTATCCAGTTTGCCATTCAGGATATTAACAGTGGTAATACTGATTTCATCACTCAGAAGTGGATTGATGATAAAATTGGCGATGCAATCAATTACCTTTTAATGTTAGAGGGATTGCTTGTAGAAAGGCTGCTTACAAAAAAAGCTGATGATGAGACTGCACGCATTAGAAGGATGGAGGAAAATGATGAGTGATATCGATAAGGTTTTTGAAGATGATAATGATCTTGAGAAGCGTCTTGCAGCTTCTGATCTTGTTGAAGAGCATGCAAGCCTTAATAATACAGAGCTGCCAGATTGTCTTACATGCGATAAAGGTGCGCTGTGTTGCGAAGAGTGCATTAACTTTATTGGTATTGACCCGTTCGTTATCGGCGAGGCGACAACGAAAATAATTAAAGCTCTTAAAATAGCTGTTGATTATGGTCAGGAAGACGGTGCTCATCATAAAGCATATGCCATTGACCAGATGGTAAGGGCGCTCACAGATGATCAGTACGATCGTTTCAGGAAATCTGTCGGAAGCTGGGATACCGGTGAAGATTAGAAAGGTAGGAGAGCATGCCAAAATTTGATATATCGATAGTAAAGATTTGCCAGACAACTGAGGAGTACCAGGTGACAGCTCAGAACCAAAGGGAGGCCGAGAAACTTGCTGTAAAAGCAGCAAAGAAGCAGGAATGGAAACCTGGGAAGCCCGAGATCATACTTGATCTGGTACTTGAACAAAAAAGTGACGGAGAGTGACCATTAATGATATATGTAGATGAAATACATGATTATAACGGATTCACTAACCTGAAATATAAGAAGTGGTCTCATATGTGGACAGACGGCCCAATAGAAGAGCTCCATGAATTCGCAGATAAACTTGGTCTTAAACGCAGTTGGTTTCAGAATAAAAAGCGTTTTCCCCACTATGATGTTGTTCCTTCTAAACGAGCAATGGCATTAGGGATGGGGGCGCAATTTATGACATTAAGGCAATGGTATAAGCGTAAGAAATAAATTATTTTTAAATTAAAATTATTGCGGGGTAGAGCAGTCAGGTAGCTCACATGGCTCATAACCATGAGGCCGAAGGTTCAAATCCTTCCTCCGCTACCAAATATGAAGTGTCCATAAGCGCGTGGCGCACTTCAACACAGTGACGTGAATGATTTAATAATGTGTCTTTTCCCATTAGGCACGTTTTAAATGAATTCACGTCACTTTTTTTATTTTAAGGAGAATGTTATGTACAAAATTCTTAGATTCAAATATAACGTGTTTTCTGGATCACTATTAGGTGGATATGCAGTTTTTTTTAGTTATTAATCATCCGATTATGGTATAACTATTTTGTAAAGAATAGTTATTAACTTTAAGGAGGGTGATGATGAAATTTAATTTTAAAGATGTTTATGAAACAGCAACAGACTTTACAGCTGAGGTAATAAGCAATGCTATTAACTCAACGGTGAATACATCTGTATATGTATATGATTTTGCAAAGAGATTTGGATCACAAGATGGGCGCCAAAAGAACTGGTGCGATATCAAGAAAAAGGCGCTCGATCTTGCAAAAATCGCTATGAATGAAGCAAAAAAGATATTAAAAGACATTCTTGACAATTGGGAGGCTGCTGCAATATTAACATTTGCTTCAATCGGATTGACTTATATAATAAGCCAACTTCCGTTAAAAATCAATTTACCTGCATTTATTGAAATCACAATGGTTGCTGGTGTAATTTCAGTATTAATAATACTTTTCCTCGTATTTCTCATTGAAAGAAAGATGAAAGGGGTAAATGATGAGGCTTCTGGCGCAAGGGCTTGTTAGGGGAAGGCATCTTTATAAATGTATAAACCCTTCTTGGCCAAAAGTCCTAAAAATGGGAAGGGCAAAACGCGGCCTTAAGATATTTAAAATGGTTTTGTTGGCTAAAAAATTTTATAAAGCAGAGTCAGTTGATGACGCATTTGCGATGTTTTCACGAATGATGATTAATGGATTTGCTTTTGGATTTATTGGAAAGAAGACCGTGGGTGTTTATAAAGATGCTCAGGCATCAAAATGGAATATTTTTAAAGATGTTAAAAGGCGTACATGGATAAATAAGTTCGATTCTTCGAGGGAGATAAAACCAATGAGGGTTGTGTTTCACCATGCGACAAACCCTCACCTTGATATTCATATAGGGCACTTAAGCCTTGTTATAAATCTCGGTAATAAGCCAATTATGAACGATATTAAGTTCAATAAAAATGGTGAGCTTACCGGGAAAAGTAAAATTGCCATAATGGAATTTCTACGCGAAGAAATAATGAACAATTCAAGGATGGCGCAAAATCTCGATCATTCAATTAATAATACTGCGACATCGTGGAATGTAGGTGAGCAGGGTATAACTGGATATGGTTCAGGATTAACCAGGCAAACTATAATTAATGAACCGGTTGAGATAATGTCTGTTGATAACGGAAATGGCAATACAATAAAGATGTATTGCCCGTCTATTAATAAACATAGATTGCTGTATTTGCACAAATTGTATAATGGGGACGGGAAAAAGGCCCCAATAGTAATATGGGGAGTTCTTAAAAAGCAATCTCCATCATTTGAACCAAGGCTTCATTTAAAAACCGATAAAGATATCGATGTTTTTAAGAAGAATGTTTCACATGAAACAGTTACTAAAAAATACGATGGTGCAAGTTCTTATTTCGATACTGGAGAAAAAGAAACAAACTGGTGGTCTCCACGGATAAGCAGTGAAACTGGAGATCGCATAATGTATTCCGGAAAGGTTCCCGAGCTATTCAGGATAAATAGTAAAAACCACCCTAGAGGTATTGGAGAATTGATGTTTATCAGAAAATTTAATATATTCAACCCTCTTGCAAAAAGAACTTTAACATCTGCAGAGGTTGGTGGGATTCTTAATTCTGATAAAATACGTCCATTGAACATATCTCCTTTATTCATAGTTTATCGAATTGATAGGTGGGGAGGGCGAAGAACAACTGATTTACTATTTAATGAGAACCGTGCTTTGCAGGAGATGTTTGCATCGCTCAGTGATAATATTGAACTTCCAGAATTTGTTTCTATTGCGATCCATAAAGGGATTGAGGGGATCGTTGGCGTACCTTCTGGAAAAAGTATAAACGAAGGAAGGAAGAACAAATTTTGGGGAGATCCACATGATTGGAAGGTAATATCTGTTGATCTCAAATGGGGCCCAAAGGGAAAGCCGGCAGGAACAATTCTTTTTGAATCTCTTGATTCTGGAAAGGTATTTAAACTTGGCCCAGGGCAGCTCGGGAAAGAGAATGAATTTGTTGAATTATTTAATAAAGGAAATGCGCTTATTGGGATGGTGGCTAAGGTGAACTCTCGATATGGTCATGAAGGTAGAGCATCTAAGCTGGCAGAATGGCATTTGGATAAGGGGGTCGGTTAAAACCGGCCTTCTTTTAATCTATGGAGATTTGTATGATAGGTATGGAATTAGCAGAAATTAAAGTATTAACAGATGGACTTGTTGTTTTACACAATATGCCATGCGCAGTATGCGGGGATAAATATGCGGTGTACCAATCAAATTACGGTATTTTTCTCCCGTGTTGGAAATGTCAGGAGAAAGGGTACATGCTGATAAATACGAAAAAGAATTGGTTTTTTAAGTTACTGAGATTCTTTAACATAATAACAAAATACTGATAAAGGCGGTAATATGGAATCAACAGCTCATGTAATAATGCTCAATGATTATCCTGAGGCAGTATTTATAGGAAGCGAAGAGGATGCTCAGAAAAAGGCTAATGAGATGAAAAAAGAAAAATTAGAAAAAGATTACTATTGGATGAAAGGAGAAGAACTCGAGACACAGAAAAAAATTTTGTATTACCATGTAAGAACAGTTGATGTATATTATTCTAAATAATCTTTTTTAAAGAATAGGGAGGTTTAGTGAGAATTGTCATTGATATCCATGATAATTTAATCGGCAGATGGGGATCTTTATTTATCCACCCTCTGAGCTACAACGCGAATGAAGTGCATATGTTCACACCGGGATTTGAATATCAGAATGCACAAGGTATAAATGCGTTCAATGTTCATATAAGTCCAAGCCCGGCGGATATTCAAGCACAGCGCCCACAGGAGCCTCAAATTCCATACCAGTATCCTGGATTACAGAGCCAACAGCAACAGACGCCGCCTGCTTATCAGCCGCCATTTCCGCCGAACGCTCAAAGTCAACCATATGCTCAGGAGCAACCCGAGTTACCAACTCCACCTGCTCCTCCATCGTACATGCCTCCTGTAAAGGAGAGTGATAAAAAACAGCCATTAGATTATGAAAGAAGGGTGTCTTCTCAGCAGCCAACGCCAACTGATAAGCCGCCACTTTCTATTACAACACCAGAAAATGATGCCAACGATAGTAATGCAGGCCTATCAAAAAATGAACTTCAGGACACAAATGGTGAAGACAATGAAAAAGATGGCAATGGTAGTGAAGATAAGACTTAGTGTCAAAAATAGTATTTTATAGTATATTATAGGTAGTGGGGTAACACTCACTACCTTTTTTATTTTGTGATATTTGTCAATTAGTTGTAATAACTAAAGTGTTAGGGACTTTATGTTTATTTTTTTCGAAAATGATGCAGATTTTCAACTTATGACCAATATGGTCAACGCTTATGAGGAGAAGCGCGCAAAAGAGCTTCGCGTTGATGATATTGTTACAGGCAATATACTAGAAGCAATTAAAAAAGAAATTCGCATCCAGAAATATACAAGGGCTGGGTACCGCACAAAACATGTTCGTTGTCATAGATGTAAAAATGTATGGCTTGCTCTATATGATAATGATCACTCATCAATAGCGTGTCTTACATGCGGCACAAAAATACCAATATTTCAGCAAAAGAAAAATAAGGAAAAGTAGTGTCAGAAAATATTAATGCTCTTATGCAGAATTTTGACCGTTTAGTCGAGCCAAAATTCAAAGAGTTCCTGTATACGTTCTTAAAAAAATATCATAAGAATGCAACGCAGGAAAAAATGGCCCATATAATAATGAATTTACCAATAGGGTATTTTATTGGTATAGGTGATATTAAACACCTTACAGAGAAAAGAGGACTGTTATCACATAAAGAATTGATTGAATTACTATCAAAGAAAGATATTAAATTGATAATAGAGGAGGTGAAATGAATCGCATCTTTTATGGTAAAAACGTGTCAACAAATAATTCCACCATAAATGCTGGGGTTGGACAGGTGGAAGGGAGGGTTAAGGTTCTTCTTACAATTCCCGCTGATTTTATTGATAGATTTACCCACTTTATAAACAACATCAACGCTTTAAATAGCGACAGAGATAACCCGGTTAAAGTTGAAGAAATGTATTACGATATACCAAAGGAGGACCCTGTTGAGGGTAAAACTTATTAATGGTTGCAGCAATAAATATAGCGGTAACTACAGAGAAAAAATTAGATCAGCAGAAGGTATGTGGCTTGAAATAGATACTGATGCTTTATTCAAAGACCAATTAAATACAAAACCAATCAATGGTGTAAGTAATGTTGGATTAAGAATATATCAGACCGATATAGAAAGGGTTGAAGATGATGAGCGCATCGGAAGGTCGAAATGTGACTATTGTGGAGCCTGGACAGATACCGGTAAAAGGTGCCCATCATGTAATTATGGAACACAATATATGGTTGAGTTTTTCCCTGGAACTATAAGGGAGGCAAAAACCATTGAAGAAGAGGTTAGCGGAATGCTTGATGATGTTTTTCCGGGGGCATAAATGAAGAAAATTGCGAATTGTGTATTTGAAAGAGAAGTTCTGAAAGAGAAAAAGAAATGTGTTGTATTATTTTCCAGCACAATTTGCAGGCATTGCAATGAAATTAGGATAATTTTAAGAAAAATAGAGAAAAAATCAGAAAACATGTGTTTTTTTGAAATTGAATTTCTCGATAATATGGAGCTGGCAAGACAATACTCTATTGCATTTTTGCCAACAGTAATAGTTTTTGATAATGGCCAAGTAATAAGTATGATACAGGGCATTAAAACAGAAAAGAAGTACTTCGACAAAGTCGGAGTAAAATATTGATGTTATTTTTATATTAAAGATGAAATAACTATTATAGTGAATGGGTTAATTATTTTTTACCCCTTTGTTTTCTCAAAAGGATATAAATGCGTTGATGTTCCGTCAGCGCCTACTTATACTATTTTAATCCTCAACCTTACAACCTTAATCCTCACATACGTTTCGGATTTCGGTAGACCGCTGATTCACTAACGTGAATCATATCGCGGTACGGATTAAAATAGTGGTTCCGCTCTGGTCAGGTGCACGCGTTATCCAGACGTGGGGTGTTCCAGGGAATACCCGGCGATATCGCGTTCATACATGAAGGCATTCATATGACTTTCGAACCTACGGAAACTTCCGAGGAATTCATATGGGATATATAAAATGATCCTATATGGATAACCTCGCGGAACTGCTCGAGCCATAGTTTTGAGATACCTTTCCAAGTACGGTTCTATTCCAATTGCTACTTCGGCAACCTGCAAATCTCAGGAAAATAAAAAAAAAACTTTTTTTTATTAACCAGAGGCTAAATCAGGTAGAACCATATACTGCGAAGAAGTGTGAGGAGAAATCCTCACACTTTTAAATTTGATACTTAACTTCCAAGATTTTACACTTGATGCTTCGTCAAGGTATAAAATACCATTTCATGGTCGCCTACGCATGCTGTCGACGAGCTTCTTACAGGATCCTGCCCCTTAGGTCCCAGTTAAGAGACGCTGATGGCTATAACTAAAAGCGAATGCTGATCATATCTTAAGTTGGAGGTTTTCCTCTAAGAATTTTTTACACTCTGTCGCTTCGATAGGGTTAAAAATTTTTCCCCTTTTATTCTACCAGCGTGCCGCTGGTAGATCCAGGATCTGCAGTGGGCCGCGTACAAAGATGCGCTTCATCCGGTGATCACCCGGAGACCCGCCACCTGCAGGGGTTTCCGGATCATCGGATCATCAGAGGAGAAGAAGCGCAAACTCGTGGATCGGGAAATTCTATGAAATATAAGGTTACTGAACCTGGTCGAAATTTAGTTAGAGGAAATAAAAAAGAGAGCCATATTAAGCTCTCTTTTTTTTAGCTATTAGAATGGTTGTATTAACCGTCTATTGCGGTTTGGTCCCAGTTTGTCTGCTCAGAAACAATATTAAGATCTGCAAGGTTTTCACCTTTAACATAATCTTTCGATGCTGCAGTAAGAATTGGTCTGCAGCGAACGAATTCCATATTGATGGACTCGGTAAGCACATTCATATTGGCTGATATACCAAGATTTAGTGTGCTAATGCGGCACCCTTCGAAATATGTCTGACCAACCGTGTCATCCTGCTGATCTTTAAAGTAGAACGCAAGTCCAACAGGCTGCTCAAAGAATGACGAAGCAAGATTCATAGCTAAATTGCCAGATCCTATATTAGCGAATTTCTGGTATGATTCTGCCCCATCAACAAAATAAGGGTTAGATGCGAATTTAGCAAATTTCTTATCCTGAGTTGCAAAATCTGCTTTCACTTCGCCCATATACACTGCTTTTAGCAAACTTGGGCCATCAAAGAAAACTCGGCTTAAACTTATTCCACCCACGGTGCGACCAGGTATGATATAGCTGAGCTTTGATCCGATTTCAAAAATCCGGCTCAATGGTTTATTCATACTTATCTGAGCTGTTTCAATAAGGCCTATAGGTACAACTCTGAACCCATCAGGGTCCTCCGAAGCTTTATCGAGATCAGATGGACCGGCAGCGATAAGCACGGTTCCTGATTCAACAATATCATTTATCGCAATCGATTCTTTTGTGTCAATACCATGAGGGGAAATATAAGCCTGTGATACGTGAGCATCTTCCCAGTCCCAACCGCCAGATTGGTCAATCAACTCCTGCAAATCTACTTTAGGTAGAGGTGGCATAGGATTTCCTCCTTAAATTAATATTCTATTTGAAAACTTACTGCCGTTTAGCGAGAAACGACAATAAGTGTTACATCATAGTAATTACCTGCAACAAAAACTGTTGCTTCCATAGTGATGTTGATCTTGTCAGCAATCACTTCATCACGGGCAATCTTCAGAACTGCGAGACGGGCGATAACACCCTCCTTAACAAGTTTTGTACTTACAATCGCACAAACCTGTCCGATAAAGCGGAATAGGTCTGGTGTGATATTGTATTTACCAACATAAGGATTAATGGCGTTTCGTATTGTCTTAGCAGATACATCGGCCTGCTTTGTAATCGAACGTTCGCGGTATTCTACAGCATCCATATTAGATGTAAGATCATGACGGGATTTAATTGTCTGGCTTATTCTTGCGTCCTGAATCATTACATCAACCCCACCGCCGCCGATCTCATCAAGTTGAAGCTTTCTGAAATAGTGATTGGTGTTGAGCTTTATATTTGAAAGCCCAGGGATGCTGAATGGGTAATTAGTGAATGACTGTGAAACTATTACTCCACCATCCAGCCCAGCAATCGCTGCTGAGATATAATACGGCGGAAGAGTGTAAGTTTCACCACCAAAATCAGCCTGAAACCACCCTGGCCATACAACTGAGACACGACGGTTGCCATACTTGATAGCACCAATCCGTACAGCTTGATCGTCTTTACGACCACTCTGAAATCTGAATGAGTGTCCAGCTGCCAATGCATCGCCGTTATAGTCTGTTTGTATCTCTGTAATAACAGATGGGGTTTCTGTTACAGCAACCTCAGTAACAAAATCTCCACTTGAGTTATATATTTTCACAATGTCTTTAACAGTTACGCCAGACGCAATTGGATCAAAAGCACCGTCAATCGTGATTAATCCAGCAGTGCTAACTTCACCGGTATCAGTACCCTGAAGATAGATGTCATCTTCATCATATGTGACTATTGCTATCCTCTCATGTGCCTCATACGGCTCTGATTGACCATCTACATATGGCCCTGCAAGAGCGTTAACACCACCATCTTCAGTTCCGAGGGCGTGACTATAAACATCATACATTTTAAGCTCACCAAAAGCATCAGCGTACTGTGAAGCAAGGTTGTCTGCTGAAGCATCAACATTCACAGCATACATTACCTTTCCGCGGTTAAGACCGAATGTTATACTGCACATGAACGCCAGTTCATTATGAATGCTGATATCATCATCTTTTGAAAAAGCAGCAGTGATATCTTCAACACTGGCAATGCGTTTTACAACGCCAAGCTCTTCTTCGCGAACAGCCCTGAAATCACCGAGAATATCAGTTTCAACTTTTGGGGACCACGCATGGATAAAATTCCCATTGAGATATTCAGTCTCAGGCCCAACACCAGATTGGTATATTGTACCATCAACAGTGATCTCATAATCAGTGCCTGATATAGCAACTGTTGAAATTCGATATGGTCTGAAATTTGATGTGTCACGCTCATCAGTCCCTGCTGCTATATTAGCTGTAGTTATAATGAACACGTCACCTTCATTAACAATTGGAAACCCTGCGATAGGAACTTTGAATGTACTTGCGCTAACTTTTGTAACAGCAACGCCAGCTCCTGCATTCAATAGTTTAATGCCGTAATTCTGTGAGAACCCTGCATATCTCTCAACCCAGTATGTGTAAAGTTGAATGGTCGAGCCCGGAGTCTCAGTGAAATCCTGATATTTAAGATAATCGTAATCAACCTGGCCTGCGGCAAGGGTGTCAGTATTAAACTTCAGGGTGTTCTTGTCAATGATTGATATAACAGATGCTGCAATTGGATTGTCAATCGAAGATGAAATTGCAAGGCTGGATATATAAACAACATCTCCAACCTTCACCTTTGATGTAACAAAATCAGCAGTTGGGTCGTAAAGGGTGTTTGGAATATCGATTAAAGAATCAGAAACAGCCCCAACAGCAATACCGTCGCCGAGAGTTATAGCAGATGTATAAGGCGTTGCAAGACGAATTTTTGTTTCATCGTTACCGATAGAACCAACTACTCCAACATATGTCCAGCTTGCACCACTATCATCTGTGATAAAAACTTTCTGACCTGGTTTCAACTGAGCAGTTACAACGGTGCCACCTGTTATAACGACAGTTCTCAGATCAGCTGCAAATATCTGAACATCACCTGCAGAGAGAATTCGTTTGTAATAAGGGATAATTCCTTGACATGCCCCAACAGCCTTTTCAGTGTTTGGAACTTTATAAGCCTTATCCTTTGTTAATGTAGCCCCTGTAGATGAAAGGTTTGTATCTAACAGTTCGAGGTCAATATTCCCGAACGGCGAGTTAGCAAAAACCTTTACTGGATAGAAGTCAAAAGCCTTCCGATCAATCACGTCTTTATCGACAACAACTTTATCTGCACCCCATTCGAGTTCCCTGTCAACGATTCCGTATGATGATCCTATCTGCTCTTTCTCAAAAACATCGAAGGCAGTACCAACGACTACCGATGGCAAGTCTTCAAGAGCAATTGCGCCGGGGCTGGTCACAAATTGCTGTCTGACCTGGACATTCGGTCCTTGATATGTAGTCATCTTTTTCTCCTTGCTTAAGTATTATTGTTCGGAATATCACCACGTATATGTACACAATTCCAATACAATTCATATTCTAAATCTACAGCACTCTCAGGTGCCGAGTATGGTATCTGGTTCCCGTCTTCATCATGTGTTAACAATTTAATCGTATTCGGGTCCACAATTTCTGCAATCGGGTAATGCTGTGGATTCCCAACAAAGTTAATATAATAATACCCTTCTTGCAGCTCTTTTTCAATAAGTCTCGGATCGCTTGTATCGAGAAAGCCAAAATTAGCATTTGCATCAGTTAATGTGTCAAGACCTTCGGCTACGATTCCTGTATTGGAAGAGCTTCCCCAATCTGAATTAACTGCGTATATAGATACTTTATTCCACGGCTCAGGCTCTCGTATTGTTGTTGCCCAACCCATCTGCATTGAAACCTGAATCCGTAGAGTAACTTCCCACCTTTTTACCTCTGCATCTTTAAACACAGGTATTTCAGGGCCAACATCAACATAATTAAAATTCCTTACAAATTTTAATTGAGATGCTATTCCGTGTCTGTCTGCCTGGTAGCAGATAGCTAAAAAATTTGCTATATTTGATGCTTCACCAGCGGCCTTTGAGCCGACAATCACATTTACATATCCATCCATCCAATCTACTTTTTGTTTATTCTCAAAGGTGTTCGCCGTCGCTTCTTTTAAATTATCAATAGTGCTGTTGCTAAAAGAAAAAGAGCCCCTCTCAACTACTATAAAAGGAACGCTCATAGGTTTCTCATTGTCAATAACAAAAGGGCCCTGAATCCTTAATCTGCTTTCACGATCATTTTCAGAATACCGATAAGACGGCGGTGTTATCTCTTCATTAGTAAATAGATACTTTGTGTAGCTGAGAACACCGTCTACAATAGCTTTAAGAGGAAAATTTGTAAATGATACTGGCATAATTTTTATTCAATTTCAAAGAGCATTACCTATTCATAATATAAGTCTAAAAGGGCCGAAAGGCAAAGGCAAGCTCCAAAATAACAAGTTTATGTGTGTAGAAATTCAACCGCCTCTTCTTTATTTTCAAAAATAGGAATTATTTGATCCATCTTACATTCATTAAATATATCTGCTTTATTATGATTAGTATTGCAAAATGCCATTTTTCCACCATTTTTTGATAAAGATTTATAAATTTCAAAAATCTGACTACAATGAGATATTTCTATATAGTCACGATCTGGATAAGAAACTATAGCTTTATTTACACAAGCATCTTGCAATTTATTTATTATTCCTGATTTATTCTCTTCATATAGCACCCTTTTAATTTCGATAAACGCAATATCGTTATTAATTTCAAAAGAATATCCATTTGCGCTTACTACAGCCCTATTAATACTTTCCCCTTCTGCCGCTATCATATTTTGTAAACGATATTTTGTTTCAAGGTATCTGAATTTATCTATAATCCTTTCAACATCGTTTAAAACAATACCACTGATGAAATTATGAGATGATTTTAACTGAGACAAGCATTCGACAGTATCACACATAAGGTATAAATCTGCATCAGTTTTTTCTCTAATAGATTTTAATAGCTCAAAACCACTCATAGGATTTGTTTTAGAGTATGCTATAATAGCATTGAATATTTTTATGTCAATTTTACCGAAATCGTGTGAATCTTTAAAAAAAAGTATATCCCAATTACCATCAACATCTGAAGCAAGTCTTTCTTTCAAATAATACAGGAATTTATTATCCCCGCCTATAATAGCTACTCTCATTTGCTATCCTTTGAAATGTACCATTAATGCCGCAATAGCACTAATCAAAGATGCCGCCGCACCAAGAACAGTTGAAATTATTTTTGCGAATCGAACACCAGCCTTAACATCTGTTTCGAAAACAACCCTCTTGTCTTTTTCGGCGTCTATATCTTTGCGATTTTGCTCTGCTTTATTTTTTAAATATATAATATCATCTCTTATGGACTGCTTTTCAGCATGAGATGTCGTTCCATGTATATTTATTTTTTCTTCAAGTCTCGCAATTTCTTTTAGAGTATTTTTTGATTCTTTATCTATTGTTGTAAACAACCTTCCAAGGTCGCTACTAACTTTACCAAGATTATCAGAAGTATTTTCTAACTTCTGTTGAATTTGCCCGAGCTCTCTGTCCATAGATTCGGCCATAAAATCTCCCATTATCCCTGAACAGGGAGTGAAAAAAAATTAAACTTTTAATTCTTCGTAATTACCATCAGTATTAACAAATATAGCTTTATTAGCTCTCAATTTTGCAAGAAGCTCATCAAGTGTTATACCGTCATATAGAAACCATCCATCGGTATACACACCCTCGTCAGGCTCAGATTGTCCATCTTCACCAAACCACCCTCCAACAAGTATTGATTCAGGGCCTAAAAGGGCCATTTCTTAATCCTTGTTAATATGAATCCTTCTTTCTTACGCTTTTTCTTTTTGCGTTTTTCATCAAAATTTACTTTAGTCTGCTTCATATAGTTGATAGCCCGAGTAATAGACTCTGGCCTGGGAAACTTGAATGCTGCAAGTTTCCCAAGCTCGTCTATAAAAGCTTCATTGTATACCTGATTAATATCCATTATGTTCGAGCCCTACCAGTAGGCGACCCTGTTATAGTCATAACATCAGCATTATTATCATAATTGCGATAAGTGTATACAGCACCTGACCTGTTGATGTTATTTCCACAGTATGAAAGTATTTGCTTCATCGCGATCGCAAATGTTGCAGATCCATCAATAGTCATATCAAGGATGTCCTGCACATCAATTGCACCAACCTCTGCAGCATCGATATCCTTGCCGGTTCCGTCACCACGCATAATAAATCCAGCATCATCATTTGCTTGGGCTTCAGATCTTATTCCGTCACCACTGATAGATCCTCCGACAATATGAACACCTATTCCATTATCACCGGCCTCAGCATAGATTCCAGGGTTAGTTCCACCACCAGTTGCCTTAATAGCAATACCGTCAGTGGCATCAATAAGAACCGCGTCTCCAGAGGTGCTCCCTCCTTCAACCCGAATTCCGTATCCAGTATCATCACCGGTAATATTTATACCTCCAACAGACCCGACTATCGACAAACCAATACCAGCATCATTGGCTATATTAAGCTGTTTTAGGTTAAGAGTTGCATTGTTGCCATTGGTTAATTCACCATCGATTGATACAATATTTGCATCAACAGCTCCTTCTGGCACGCTCTCGAGAATAAGGTTAGTTCTGCTGTAGTGCAGAGCGATACTTGCCTCTTCACATGCAAAATCGTACACAAACTGATTCTCGTCTTCTGTACTCGCGATTTCCATGAAGCAGAAGTATGACCCAACCGATTCTCTCTCAAGAGCTTTGTACCCTGAGAATAAAATTGAATCCTCAAGAACATTTGATAGCGCGAACTCTTTATAGAGAGTTGCATTCTTAGTAACACCGTCAACAGTCTCAATGTTGATTGAGAACTCGTTAGAATCAGGATCTTCCATATTTCCAGTACTGTCGTAGAAGTGTACTTTAAGTTTGTACACATTCGATCCTGCGAGAGGAATTAGACAATATGAAGGTATGGTCGCTACGAAGCGAGTGTTGTTCTGAATCGCATCAACTGAACTCTGAGTTGCAACGCCGTTTCCGGAATCGTAAGCGTTGAGCGCATCAGTACAACCAGTTTCGATATCGATTGCACCAAGCTCTTTAGCCTTAAGGTCGTTTCCAGCAGGATCACTGTAAAGACCGAGCGCACTTCCGGTTCCAGTTGAGATAGCCTGAATAGCATCAACGTTATCTGTGCTGGTAGTCACCTTAACACCAACTTCGGTTCCACTTCCCAAGATCTCAATACCAGCTCCGTTTCCTACTCCACCAGCACCTCCGAGGAACTTAGCTGCTGGACCATTGAGAGCTCCAACGGCCTCAAACCCTGTTGCGGTCAAACCAAAGCCAAAAGCCCTTATACCTGCAGTTGGGCCATTACCTACGATACCGTAGTCCTGTCCCTGAGTAATAAACCCTGCACCAACACTACCAAAGGCGCTGAAGCCAAGTGTTCCCTCAGTATGTATTCCAGGACCACTTGCCGATACAACCTTGACACCTTCTTTATTGGACCCAGCCACATCAATATTAATACCAACACCATCAGTGGTGAAAACTCTGATACCATTTCCACTTGTGTCTCCGCCGAGGATGTCAATTCCAGGCCCGGTAGCTCCACCCTTAGTGTAGAATCCGGCAAAAGAACCTTCTCCTAGAGCTTCTATTCCAGGCCCACCCATTCCTTCGGCTTTGAACCCAGCTCCTGAAGCCGGCGCCGATGCATAGCTCTGAGCGTAAATGCCGTTGGTCTCGCCTTCGGCATGAAGACCGATAGTCTTACCTTTAAAGTACACAGCTTTATCAGTTGATGAAAGGACGTGTATACCTTTGGCACCATTCGCTCCAGACGAGATAAATACAGCATCACCTTCTGAAGCTCCCTGAATTATAAGACCTTTACCCTGTGGGCCTGACGGTCCATCCTCATATGATTTGATCTGCATTCCAGGCGAACCAGCCTTACCCCTAACATCAATACCGGTTCCGGCGCTGGTCCCACCTTCAGCAAGGATTCCAGCACCGCTTGCGTCTCCACCAACTGTACGAATTCCAGCAAATGTACCTTCACCTTCAGCAAGAATACCTTCGCCGCCAGAGCCAGTTGCCCTAAACCCTGGGCCGGATGCTGGTGGCGCAGGTGGAACAGCATACGCCTCTGCCCAAATTCCACCGTCTTTACCTCTTGCATGGATGCCGATAGTTTCACTCTCAATCAACATTCCTTTCGCACCAGTAGATGTTATCTGGACACCATTTCCAGGCGCATCTACTGTAATTCCTGGTGTGCTTCCACCACTTACATTCACATCAATAGCTGGGGCATTTTGAGCGCTAAGAATAAGAGCTGGACCGGCAGTTTGATCAACATTAATTCCACCGCCAGCACCTCTTATAAAGATTGCGTCAGACCCAGTTGACTGTGCGTTGATAGCATTGCTGGATGCCTGAATTTGCAAACCAGGGCCGCTCGGGGCGTTTAGTTGCAACGCCGGGCCAGACCCTGACTGTACAAACATTCCTTCAGACGCAGATGATACTGCATAAATAGCCTGTGCAACAGAACCAATCTCAATACCTCTGCTTTGTGCATTTATATTAATACCATCACCGCTTGAACCTGAAGTTATCTGAATGCCTGGGAAATTTCCTTCACCAATAAATTCCGCACCTGCCCCACCAGCACCAGTTGCTTTGAATCCAGCACCAGATGCAGGAGCTGCTTCAGCCCATGTCTCTGCCCAAATACCATTATTTTTAGCTTTAGCATGGATACCGATAGTTTCACCTTCGACATGCATTCCTTTTGCATTTTCAGATTCGATATGGATTGCATCGTAGTCAACAGATTCGATAAGAACACCGTAGCCATTGCCTGTTGCAGCAACATGGATACCTTTCCCATCTGAAGCCCCACCAATTATTTCAAGGCCTGTGCCGACACCAGTTCCAACAGCTTTGATACCAGATGATCCAGCACCACCTGTTGCTAGAAGACCTGGGTGGTTCGCATCACCAAGGGCTTCAATTCCAGCCCCGCCATAACCTTCAGCTTTAAATCCTGCACCAGATGCAGGAGGGCCGGCTTCTATGAATGTTCTTGCGTAAATACCATTCGTTTCACCCTGCGCCCAAATACCACGATCTTTACCTTCTACATAAATACCGTGGTTTCCAGCACCAGTTTTAGCTTCGATGTGAACACCGTCACCATCAGTTGTTTCGACCTCTATACCGTGACCTGAAGCTGAACCACCAACAATCTTCAAGCCTGAACCGGTTGTGCTTCCACTCAACTGCATTGCAGGAGCTGTCCCGTTTCCAGAAATTGATACACCGACAGAGTTAGATGCGCCAGAGATGCTGACACCAGCACCGCTACCAGCAGAAATACTTACTCCAGTTCCACCGCCGCCAATAAAAAGGCCAGGAGCACCTGCAGATGTAATATTAAGACCTGGGCCACCAAATGACTCCATTCTAACAGAGCCTTGAACACCTACAATCTTCACGCCAAGTGAAGAATCAGACTCGATATTTATACCATGCTTATCTGCCCCTGCTGCGTCAACATTGACACCGTACCCTTTAGTAGTAGAAATATCAAGCCCGTTGCCAGATGTTGATCCACCGACAATCTCAATAGCGTTACCGGTTGCACCGCCTTCAACCCTGATGCCAGGATTGGCTGCGCCACCATTTATTGTCAAACCTGGCCCGGTTGCAGTTGTGTTTATCATCATTCCTGCACCAGTTCCAGAACCTGAGAATGAAGCGCCTACACCATTACCAGAAGATGAGCATTGTAAACCAGATCCACCAGCACTAATACATGATAGTCCAGGCCCGAAAGAACTTGATTCAAATTGCGCACCTGATGCAATTCCAGTCCCCTTTACATACATTCCGAATTTAGCGATACCGTTACCCTCGCAGTATATTCCATGCCCTTCAACGGCAGCAATGTGTATAGCGTCACCAGTAACAGGTCCGCCTGTCACACCAGATGCTACACTTATTCCATGTCCAGTTCCACTACCTGCGATCACTACAGCATCGAGATCGGCATCGCTCTGGATATTAAGCTGTTTCAAATTCAATATTGCATTATTTCCATTTGTAAGTGCACCGTCGATTGATACGATGTTAGCATCTACAGTACCGCCAGCACCCATATTATCCCTGATTGCTTCCTGGGAATCGTTAGTCCTGTCATAAGACCCTGCGTCAGCAGTTTTACCCGCTATCGCTGTGATCATCTCTGTGATAGACGTTCCATCACCAAGGTCTACACCAGAGCCGAGCTGCGCAACAATTGCATCAATCTCATCATCCTTATCAGTCTGATCGCTTGACCCCATGATGAAGTTTGTCGGCAGTTTAGCTTCAATATTGTTAACACCAGTGTCAATATTTCCAACAGTAGTATTGGCTGTTATTGCGGCATCGCATGCAGTCTGAACATCAGCAGAGGATACATCATTAAGCCCCTCAACGGTAGATTTGATAGAATCTATCTCATCATCCTTATCAGTCTGAACACTTGAGCCCATGATATAATTATTCGGCAATTTAGCTTCAATAGCATTAACACCGGTATCTATATCGGTGAGCGCTCCGCCGTTAGGAAGAAGGTCAGTAACCGCCTTAATTGCATCAATCTCATCATCCTTATCTGTCTGATCGGATGATCCCATGATGTAATTAGTAGGTAGTTTTGCTTCGATATTATTAACACCAGTGTCTATATCAGTGAGAGCTCCACCGTTAGGCAGAAGGTCTGTAACTGCTTTGATAGCGTCAACAACAGTGTCAATGGCATCAATCTTGACCTCATTCGCATCGATGTTATCCATGATATCATCATAGACCGAACCAGCTACAGCGCTTGTTCCTGAAACATCACGCTCTTTAAGAGATTTTGCAATGATATCTTTATTAGTGTTTGTATCAGCAAGCGTTGCGGTTCCAGGCTGCTCATCATACAGAGACATTGTTCTGGTATAATGTAGAGGCTGTGAATTTTCATTCATAGCGAAATCTGCAGTCCACTGATCTGGATCTTCAGTTGAAGGAAGTTTGTAATATGTTTCAAACTTACCAACACCAACTCTCTGCATCATGTAATATGATGGCGTGAATACTGTTGATGCTGTAGCAGCAGTGGACCCAGTTTGATCATCGAAAAGAGCAGTTTTATAGGCCTGGCCCTGTACCGCTCTGATCTGAATTGAGATTTCAGGACGAACAACATCGTAATCTTCACCTGAAACCATGATGTCATCAGCAAGTGAAAGCTGAATGTCACTATCAACCGCTGTGACGATAGTGCTTGTCGCATCTGTTGTGTTATCAATACGGTCACCAACCTTAACAGTGGTAAGGAAGTTCTGACCGGTTTCAATAAGCTTGTTTGAAAGTGTTGCAGTCGCAGTTCCAGAATCAACAGTGAGGCCATCAGGATCTTCCATCTGACCAACAGTGTTGTAGAAGTACCCTACCACTTTATACATCAGGTCGCCAGCAGGAGGTATAATAGCAGTTGCCGGTATCGAAGATACGAAGCGAGTGTTGTTCTGAATAGACTGAACATCAGTCTGGCTCGCAACAGTTCCTACAGGCATTAAGCTGTTAATGTTTGCGGTATCAGCAAGGATGTCATCAATTTCATCATCCTTGGCAGTCTGAACAGATGATCCCATGATATAGTCATCAGGCAGCTTGGCCTCAATTGCATTAACACCAGAATCAATATCAGTGAGTGCACCTGAGTTAGGAAGGTTATCAGTAACCGCTTTGATTGCGTCGATCTCATCATCCTTATCAGTCTGAACTGAAGAACCCATGATATAATTAGTTGGCAGCTTAGCCTCAATAGCATCAACCCCAGTGTCAACCAGGGCAAGTATATCTGCCTGTGCCTCATGTGAATCAGTAGTATTGTTATAAGTGTCCCAGTCAGCAGTTGCTGATTTTGACACAAGTTTTGCAACTATGGAATCGTCAGCAACATCGGCACCAGCAACAGATGTTGACACCAGATGGTCGAGACCAATATTAACCAGAGATGCATCAACCTGGTCAGTAGCCATTCTAGCATCATCAGAGACATTCACAGCCCCACCAGCATTATCAGTTATGGTGAAATTTCCTCTTATGGATGCGTCACCGCCTGAGCAGTTGGCATTTATTACAAGCTGACCATCACCCTCATAGCTCATCTTGTCAGTTCCAGAACCACCCATATTCTTAACTTCAAGACCGCCGCTATAGTGGCGAACGTTAAGGTTGGTGTTTCCTATTCCAGCGCCATAATCAAAGCTCGGAGTTGAGCTTCCAGCTATTCCGCTGTAGCACTTATCAAGGAATATGTCTCCAGCAGAGCCAAGAGTGATATCTGAGGCAATAGCTGAGTTTCTGATTGTGATTGGGGGTATTGTAACAGCGTTAACAAAACAACCGTCAAGAATTGGAGGCGTCGCACCTGTACATGCGCCAGATACTGAAGCGCCATGGATGTATGATCCGCTGATATTTTCCCCGCTAAAATCAACAGTGTATCTTTCGCCGTAAACGTCAAAGTTTGAAAGGCTTGCTCCGAGAATAATCGATGATCCGTTTGCGACTTTAATACGTGAAAGGTTGAGAGCTGAAGCTATAGTCAGCGCATCACCTATACTCGCTGTCGGTCGTATATTGGTTCCATTTTCGTATGAAGTTGTTCCGGCGGTTCCGTTATTTGTGTCAAGGTAAACAGCGCCGTCGTCGTACGTTCCATACTCCTGCATTGCTCTTACTCTGCGACCGGCAGAGTTTACAACATCATGAGTTCCGGCAGTGAGCACCTCATCCCAGATATCATCAATCGCTGATGCTGAGATTCCAACATCAGGATGATTAGTAAACGCTCCAGCAGGAAGTGCTCCAGTAGCTTCATTAAGCTCTATATCACCATCTGAGTTATCAGTTCCAGCGAGGTATGTTTTTGAAGGTAGCATTGCGACTATTGCGTCTATACCGGTATCAATGTCTGTGAGCGCCCCACCGTTTGGAAGAAGGTCTGTCACAGCTTTGATTGCATCAATTTCATCATCCTTGTCAGACTGAACCGATGACCCCATGATATAATTAGTAGGCAGTTTCGCCTCGATATTGTTAACCCCAGTGTCTATATCAGTAAGAGCGCCAGAATTAGGAAGGTTGTCGGTCACCGCTTTGATTGCATCAACAACCGTATCAATTGTGTCGACCTCTTTAGCATCAATGTCTTTTCCTGAAGCGCCGCCTGAAAGCGTAAGGCCGTTGCTGTTTGCGTCACTTGCAGCAGCCACGATCCCATCGCCTGAATTCAACCCGCCATTTGCCTTAATTCCATTTCCGTTCGCTCCACCAGTAGCCTCTATACCATTTCCTGTGCCTGACCCTGTTGAAACAATACCAGCGAATGTTGCTCCTCCGGCAGATATATTTATTCCGTTTCCACTGCTTGAAGTTATTTCAACTCCATCACCAGCATCGGTGTGAACTTTTATTGCGTCACCTGAAGTGGCGTCAACATTTATACCAGAACCAGATGTCGAGCCACCATTTATGTCAATTCCATTTCCGGTTGAGCCTGCGTTAAGGAGCACTGCGTGACCAGTCGTATGCCCATCGATCTGCAGCCCGTGCCCACCGGCAGCAGCATTAATACGAGCTCCACCATTTGCATTGATTGCGTATTCAGATGGACTTCCGCCGATAAGGTCGAGAGCGTGTTGCCCTGAAATGCCAGCTATTTTTACACCGGCCTGGGCATTGATTGCAAGGTCTGAAGAGCCAGTAGCATCAATGTCGATACCATGTCCAGAGGTGGCCCCTCCATTGATATCAATACCATTCCCTGTCGCCCCAGCTGTAACATTTAAACCGTGGCCCGTTCCGTTACCAGACGCACTTATACCATCGCCATTGCCGCCTGTTGAGTTTGCAACAACTGCATCGCCTGAATTGTTTACAATGTTGAGCTGTTTTAAATAAAGAGTTGCATTGTTACCTGCCGTGAGCGCTCCATCAATTTCTTTTACGTTTGATGCTACAGGGCGAGTCCATATAATAACAGTCTGGTCGTCCCACTCATCACCAGCAGCATCTAGGAACTGAACTATAACCGGATATTTATTATCATCTGGATTTAGCTCTGTTGCAGTAAGCGTAACAAGCAATTGAGTCGTTGCACCTGTAATGGCTGTAGGGAGCGTACCAATGTTAGAGACGTTCCATGAGCCGCCTGTATGGCGAATAACTTTAACATCGCCTGCGGCTAAAGTTGGACTTGCTTTGTAGTCTGGTCTGTTTGCCTTGTCAACTAGTGGCACGACAAAATACGACGCTACATTTTGATCACGAAGAATTTCCATATATCAACTCCTTAATTATTGGCTATCTAATACCTCTTCCAACTCCGTTTGCAACCCCTCTACAAACTGCTGGCAATAAAAGCTTTGGCACACCTTCTCCAATACTGTATTGAAGATAGGCGCTATACCAAAACAAAGCATATGACCCGTCATCGGTGGCAGGCCATGTTGACGGATACGCGACAGTTGGGTCTGCGCTTAAAGAATCAGACCACCACCTTCCATCCGCTTCTTGAAAATCTTTATTTACAGGCGAGCTAAAATACCTCACCGAGAATCCAGCATCATATTTAAAAGCAATCCACAGAGTTTTGTTTTTAGGTATTGGTTGTTGATTAGCATCAAGCTCTAGCCACGTATTGGTGGCTGACCCTGATGTTTGCCCAAGGTCTGCAATCAGGTCTGCACTTTCAGGGACGAATACAACGCCAGAGGTCTGCCAATCAGCATCCTCCATATTTGTCAACGTTCCATCATTATCATTGCTCGTTTTATCAGCAGCAGTAGTACCACTGGTCTCATCAAGCTGCCAATACCCCACAAGGTTGGCCTCATTACCAACCATTTTAATATGCATATTATCGTACAGCTCTGTCTGCGTACGAACATCTGACCACATTCTTACTTCATCAAGCTTCCCTACAAAGTATTCAGTTCCATTTCCGGCTTGACCAAGTGTCATATTAATACCGGTCGTTGTAGCAGGGTTGCTATTGTTAACTGTGTTTATTGTCTGCCCATCATAATAGAAGGTAGCATTATTTGATGAGTTGATTATAACAGCAACATGGACCCATCTATCTAATGGGAGTTGCTGATTAGATTCGTAATCATGCTTTCCAAACGATGTATATCGTATGTACCCGTTGCTGGTATTATAACCTAACCCTATTCCATTATCTCCACTTCTTGAGCCTATAAAGCGCATCACTCCTGAGCCGCCATGATCTGATGGGACATAAATCCAAGCTTCAAGCGTAAAGTTGTTTGTGAAATTAAATACAGAATCATTTCCAAGATCAACATATTCAGGGCTGCCATCGAAATTGAGACAGTTTCCTTGAGCTGGACCAGAATACACTGCAACTCTACCCTGTGCCGTGTGTGAGTTTCCAACTCTTATAAACACCTTATCCAGCAGCATGTTGTCACGGTCTGGTGATATACCGCCAAAAGCCCTTGCTCTCTGAGAGGCTGAATTGTCAGTGTCACCAGCTTCCATTTCTCCGAATGTTCCAGCAAGCTCACCATCTGGAATAAGTATTACAATTCTTCCATCGTTACCATTTGACCCAGCAGTCGAAGTGGCACCACCTGAGCCACCCACACCGTAGTCATCATAATAATCAGAGTCGCTAGTGCTCGGAGGTGTAGTTCCTGAAGCTTGAAGATTAGATGTGTCTGTCGCAGCTCCAACTATATAGTTAGAT
>Ga0164310_10000095_pt1 | contig 42156 bp, 69 predicted proteins | sample GuaBasSedimGuay1_FD_121795 | JGI IMG/M metagenome (GOLD analysis project Ga0164310, IMG submission 121795) | Subseafloor sediment microbial communities from Guaymas Basin, Gulf of California, Mexico - Guay1, Core 4569-9, 0-3 cm | ecosystem: Environmental > Aquatic > Marine > Hydrothermal vents... | reverse complement strand
TTCAATGGAATTCTTTACCTTTGCAGAAATTTCTATTCTTTCATTACCTGCAGGATTTAAAACCTCTAATTTCATACCGCATCCTGAACTGTTTACCGTTATTTTTTCTTCAAGATAATTTGGGATAATATCATCAATAGAAACTTTTAAACGATGATCGCTTTTTGTTTTTTTGTATACTTTTTCCGATGCATCATATATCATATACCTATCAGCATCTGTAATGTTTGGGATCGATAATTCATCCATACCATCAATATTAATTTCATATTCTGTTTCATATTCATTGTCTGGATTTAAAAATGCTAAAAGCCATGTATCGTCGGGAATTATTAAAGAACCATCAATATTGTATATAGTAAGGGTTTTTCCTTCAAATATTACATTGCCATCTTTTTTATCATAGACGTTACATTTGTAAGAATTATTGCTACCATGTGATGTTATTTGTACAGGAAAAATGTTTTTCGAATCTCCTAAACCTACATTGTACGCATTTATAACGATTCCGCCCGGCTCTTTATCAATCGTGATGTTTGAACCCTCATTTATCCACATCCAAGAAAAAAACCAAGTAGCGACCTTTTGAGTAAATTCTGTTACACTCTTTGAACTCCTAAGCCAATTTAGAAACTGTTGAACCATCTATTTACGTCTCCCATGTATAGCCAGTCGGTGCGATCCAGAAAGTCGCATTTGTTCTATATTTTATATTTCCTGATTGTGATACTGCCTCTTCAGATACTGCGAATTTACACAGTTTGCTTCCTGAAGGAGCGGTTATACCTGAAGGAAACGAAGTAACAACTTGATTAATCCAAATTGGTGCGTAGTCCGTGCTTGATATAACTTCCAAATCCCATTGTTTCAAAGTAAATAGCGGTTCGTCTCCTGTGTCGGCTGGGTCAATTTCGGGATCATTTGTCCAGTCTTCGGCTTCTGTCCATCCTACAAGAATTCCAGTATACGTTTTAAAAGCGACTTTTTTTGTGTATGTTTCCCCGTCAACGTCGGCTTCACGCATGTAAGATTTCGGAGCAAGAATATATGTTGAATAGTTTTCCGTGCTTTCGTCTGCGATTTTAATTAATTCTATTGTCACTTCAGGAACTATTAAATTAGGGTTGATTGATGTATAATTCCCCGTAATCCAAACGCTCGTAGGGATTAGTACAAATTCAGTTGGAAATAAAGTATTTGCGCTTGAACCCTCGGATGGCAAGTCTCCAGATGTTTCATAAAAACATTGAATACTCCCCTTACCTCCATCATAGTCAATTCTGCAACCGTTTAAAATTGGTGATAGTGCCATTATATTACCTCTTTGATAAATCCCACGAGTTGATATCTTTTTGCGTCAATTCATAGAGTAATTCATTGTTTTTCTGTAGTTTTTTTGTATAGTCTAGTTGGTCTTGCTTTGCGTCTTTAAGTTTTATCTGTCCGATCGCTGTTGTTACAGCTCCAATTTTATTTAACATTTGCGGTCGCCATTTTATTTTTTCTTTAATATCGTCAATTGTCAACTTTTGAAGTTTATTTTTTTCATCTTGTAAAGCTTTCAATCTGTCTTTTTCTGCTTTCAAAGCGGCATTTGCTGCATCTATTGCTTTTCTCTTTTCATCGTCTGCAAGTAATTCTAATTCTTTGCCTGTTATATGCCTGCCTTTTTTCCGTTTTTCTTCTATTCGCTCTATTCTTTCAAGCCTCTTTTTTTCGTCTTGCTCGGCTTTATTTTTGCTTGCCTTGTTTTCCCTTTCCCATTTTCTAACTTGGGCATTTCTGTAACCTGTTTTAATCCCTTCGTTTCGCTTATTTGCGTTTTTCAAAAAATCAGTCATTAATATATTTTCATCAACATTAACGGCGTTTGCATCGTCTCCCATTCGTCTAGCCATTTCTTTTTGTTGCTCATTCCTTTCTGTCTGACTTTGTTCTCTTTGATTTGCAAGTTGATTATTTGCATAATCGGCTGTTTGTCTTCCTCGTAAGGCTCCTCTTTTTTCTGCTATTGTTTGATCTTTCAATGTCTGCAAACTGTATTTTTCAGCTTCGGCAAGTTGTTTTTCAGCTTCAGGAATATATATATCTTTCATTGCTTTAATCTGCTCATTGAAGTTTTTTAAATCTTGTTTTTTTTGTTTCTGGAATGCTTGTTTTGATATTTGCTTTACTTCTTCTGTTTGTTTCTTTTCGGTTTCTTCAGTGCGACTTCTTCGGTCTGCATTTGCTTTTTCAAGTTCTTCTTTTGTTATTGCTTTTGAACTTAATACTACTCCTTCTTTTTGACCAAATCCATAAGCCTCTTTTAAATTCGTCCACATTGAATCTTTTTTTGTTCCACTGCCTGCAATGTTGAATTTTTTTATAGCTTGCTCGGCTTTTGCAATATCTTTTTGTAGTCCTATAAAGGCTTTTGCAACTTTTCCGATTAATGCAATTGCGACAATCCATAATCCGCCAGTTAGCACTCCTAAAAATGCTGTTGTTGCTGCCGTCGCTCCTACTGTGGGAGCTATTAGAGCAGAAAAAGCAACTTTTAGGGCTACTAATCCCACTTTTGCCATTTTTAATATTTTCAGTCCTGCAAGCGATAATCCTAAATTTGCTATAATCTCCCTGTTTTTGATTACAAAGCCTGTTACTGATTTCAAAATGTTGTAAATCGAGCGTAAGGCTTGAGCGGCTTCTTTTCCGAATTCTTTTAGCTGTCCAGATTTTTTCAGATCAACAATTACTTTTGTTAATTCCTTTGTCGCATCTTTCAAAACAGGTAATATTTCAGTTCCGATTTCTGTAAGAGCTAGAGAAAAATTATCTTTGAAAGTCGATACCAGGCCAGTTAGTATTTCTGATTGCTCTTTCATTAATCCGTTGTACCGTGAGGTTGCATCTTCGACGGCTTTCCACTTATCTGCCATACTTGCACCGCTTGCCGTTAATTCCTCTATTTTTCCCCGTGCTTTTCCTGAAATAGCCCCTAATTCTTGAAGCCTTGCCATTGCCTCCCCTACAGGTCTATTGTTTTTCAAACCGTCATATAAACGACCAAACCAGACGGCTAATTCATCAATAGGAACACCTACACCAGCCGCTACATCTCCAACCATTCTTAACCCTTTCCCTGTTGAGATTGCGCCCTCTGTTAATGTCTCTAGTATTTTTGAAGCCTTTACAACTCCAGGCATTTGGAATGGTGTAGTCGCTGCAAAGTCTGTTAATTCCTTAATCCGTTTTTCTGCCTTTCCCAATGATCCAAGCAAAGTTTTAAATTGAACTTTAAAACTTTCCATGTTCATCGCTGGCTTAATTATCATTCTTGAGGCGATTCCTGTGAATACACCTGCGACAAGAGCAGGAAGTGAGAAAAGCATACCTTTGAGTTTTAATAAAGCATTTTTGGACTTTTCAGCAAATTTCTGCATTGCTGTAGTCCCTTTATTCAACCCTTTTCCCATCAAATTTTTAGCGGTCAGGATTAATTCAATTGTTTTTTTAGTTGACATATTTCTCTTTTAATTCTTTTGCGTATTTCAAATATAAAGCGATTGCACAGCCTTTACCGACAGGAGGCAATTTATTCTCTTGCCTTTCCGTGTCTCTTCTTTGTCTTTCTGTCCACATTACCCGTTGCGCCGATTCATCCCAAAACCAATATTCTGGCGTGCCTCCAATCGATTCCGAATAATTCGAGGCAAGGGCTAATAAATAAGTAGGTGATTCATTATTCACAATTCCCGAAAGTGGGAATCCCTCATAGGCTGCATCAATAGCATGTTTCAACTCTTCAATAGTACAGCAGATATATTGTTTCTGATCTCTCACTGCTTTAATTGCTCGTTTTTTATTCCCTAGCTTTTGAAACAAAACTTTCTGGTTTCTGCTTTCTTGGAGAGCCAGAGCGGTAAAAATCAAGCATTCAATATCATCAATAAACCACTCGCAAGCATATTCAGATATAAAAGTCATTGCCGCAATCGATGGGCGGTAAATTTCAAAACAATCAACATAAACAGGGCGGTCTATTCCTACGTCAGCAGGGCAAGAACCGCCATTTGTCGCAATTAGGTTATCAATCCTGAAAAGCTCTTGTAATTCGTCAAGCGTGATTGTAGGGAGATCGTTTAAGGTTTTTTTTAAGCGGGTTCTCCCTTTTGTGAAATCTGTTATATTTATATTAGGCATTACGGAGCAACTGCAGTCCTTGCAAGTTCTTGTGATGCTGTAATACTGTAACTGTCAAATTCTTTGTTGTCTGTTTTTAATCCTTCTGAAGAGACAGTAAAACCTGTAGTTGTTAGAACAGGTTTTCCCACGTATTCAACAGTAATTGATACAACACCTTTTAACGATCTGCCTGCAAAGTGATCGCCATCTGCTGCGTTTTTGTCGACGTGTTCAGACGTGAAATTAAGCGTAATGCTTTGCGTGTCTGAATCGGCGTTTGAATTTGCGAATGGTTTTCCTGAGGGGCAATCTTCAGAAGCAAGGGCGGTAGTTCCAAGATATGTTTCAAGGTCAAGATCGAAACCATCGAAATCATTATCTGATCCCTCAGTAGCCGAACCACGTGCGCCTGTTCCTGTTGCGACTGCGTCAGCGTGTGGATTTTCAGTATGGTTGTGCCCTGTCAACGATAGATTAATTACAGTTCTTTCAGCAAGGTTGAGAGTTAGAGAATCTAATAGAAAAGCTCCTTCGGTCGTTGTGTAGACTTTTGCTAATTTATTGAGAAGCTGTGCTTGTAAATCCGTTCCCACAAATTCGTAAGCGCATGTTACTGTTATGTTATCTTCTTTTTCAAATCCCTCATGTCTGTCTCCGAGTGTATTTGTAGATTCAAAAACTGTTTTATTAGTGATTTTTGAACCTGCTCCTGCTTTAAAATTACTTCCCATGTCAAAAATATCTACTCCTTGAAAATCAATAGGTGCATCAGCCATTTTAATACCTCATTTTTTTAGTTGTTTCTTGTTAATCTTACAGTTTCATCGAGTCTTTGATCGTATGTGTCAAGCTCGATTAAATATACATCGTGTCCCATTTCCAAAAGTGAACCTTGAAAAGCAGGCTCATATACTACCCCGTTTATTACCCTTTGAGTGTTTAATTTTATATCAACAGGTAACATTTTTTTTATTACATCATCTGCCAGTTCTGCGAGGTCTGCATCTACATTGCCTTTGTTGTATCTACCCACACAAAATAACGCAGCGGTTGACCGTCGAGAATTCCTAGAACCTGTTTCTGGATATCTGAAATCACCTATAGCAATTACACAAACTGCCTCTTTCCCTTGATTCTGAAAGAGTTTTTTCGCATTTTTGTAATCCGTTGTTTTTGCGATTCTTATATTCGCATCTTCAAACAGTCCCCAAGTTTTCGCTTCTGTTTCTAAATCTGTTCTCATGTCTTTTACGTGCCTGAATGCAATTGCCATTTTTTACCAGCCTTCTGTATCTTCAGCGTTGTAATATGTAGTACCTGCTTCAACGTCTAATCCTGCCTGGCTTGCTGCATCGTTTTCGGGGGCTCTGTCTCCTGCCAGCGGAATCGTGCCAGATGCGATTTTATTAAGCAATTTATACACTTCTTTTATTTTGTCTCTGATTGATTCGGGTACTTCGGAATCTAGTCGACGTTCGTAAGCTTTCCCTTGAAAAAGTGTATAAGTCCAACCTTTCAGTGCGTTTATTTGCGTCTGATTTGCTACTATAGGCACATCGTATCTTGTCCCAACGTAACTGTCGACTACAGCCTCCGACTCGTCAATGTCATAACCAATCCAATCATCATTAATTGCTGAAAGATCCGTATCATAATATAACTCGTCTACTTTATCAGCAAATCGGCTTTTTACTTCTGTCACTGTTAGATAATTACCCATTTATATATATTCCTTTGCTTTTTTATTTTTTGCTACGTTCTATTTTTTTAAGGTCTTTTTGAACCTTTCTTTTAATGTTTTAGCTTTTTCTTTCATTTCTTTAGTTGATTTATTGAAAGCATTTTTTAAGTTTTTATCCCATTTTTTGCGAGGTTCTAAAGGCTCTGCCAGTCCATTTTTTGGGTTGAAGCTGTAATTGTCCTCTGTATCATAATCATTAGGAATTGATTTACTGACATCATTTATATCAACTTCGCTTTTCATCAAAGGCACGACATAACAGCGACAATTAAAACCATTCGGGGGGTATATTTCATCCCAAACTTTGCTATCTGCAGGGTATATTTTGCCGTCAAGAATTTTATGTGAAGATCTGACTCGTTCATCCTTTGCGGAATTGTATTGTAAATAAGGCATTATATCAGCATTGTCAAAGTGTCTTTTGTACTCCCCTACCGCTTGCGCTTGTCTTACATTTTGCTCTACAATCAATTTTAGCCGTCTTGTACTTCCTAATTCGGATAATTTCTTTGTTGTTTTTGCTGCTTCCGAGGGTAGAAAGCCAAGTTCCGTAAGGGCTGTATCTCCTTTTGACTCTATAAAGTCTCTTATCCAGCTTCTAGCTTGTTGCTCTGACATAGCTCCAGAAAGCACTTGTTTTGTACGTTTTTTGATGCCCTCTAATATGTCAACGCTTGCCACTTTTGCAGAAAAGAAAGACCTTGCTTTTGTTATATCAGTCCATAACTTAGCAATTTCAGCAGTTTTTAAATATGTTCCCACTGTTTTTTTTGCTTGCAGATATGCGGCTGCTATTGTGTCTTTTATCGGTTTTTCAAAGAGTGCCATTTTAAACCTTGATTATTTCATTTATTGCTGTCTGTAAATCCTTGAGCGATTCGGGGAAAGGAAACCATTTTTCTGCTTTTTGGTCTACTGATTTTTTCAGCACATACAAAGGCTTTATTTTCCCGTCAGGCAACTTTTTGAAAACTATTTTGTTTCCCTTTCTGGAAGTTAAAAATAATATATCTTTTTTTGGAAAGTCTCCGATGTTTTTACCTTTGCTTTCTGCATCAATCGGAATTGAAAGATATTTTGCTCCTCGGCTTCCTGCACCTTTGCCCGGGGCTGAAATTGTCCCTCCTGTGTGCTTGTGCGATGCGGCTACGTGTGTAGCTCCCACTATTGCAGTAGTTGCGTTTGTTTCTGCAACTACACTATTTGCTATAGATCGCCAGAAATTCCCTCCTTTTGTTTTTTTTCTTGCTTCGGCTTTTACTCGTCTTTCAAATAACGCGCCAAATAGCCGTAGAGTTTTTGGAACTTGCTCTTTTGTTACAGCGTGTATGTTTTGAAAGTAATTCTCATCATATTTTATTTTTACTTCGATGCCCATAAAATTAAAATCCTACAAAAAAGCCCTCTCCCTTCGGAGGAAAAGGAAAAGGGCAGCGGTGTGTTTTGGTTTGAGTTTCTAAGACTTGAATCCACCGTAGCACAAATGAGGGAATGTTTTCCCTGTTGTTGCGTACATGTTAGTTCCAAATCTAAAAGTATCACTATTAAATACATTTGCATCTGTGTTTTTCGTAAGTTGCGTTAGAATTACTTTTTTAGGAATGTTTTGAATGATTGGTTTTATTACTCCTTTTGTCACTTGCAAAAACCAATAATTAGCCTTTGCTCCAATGAGAGTTTTATCTATGATCAAATCAACAAGATCTTTATTAACGTTTTCAATTTGCACTTTGTCGCTAGAATCATATCCGAATTTATTTTTCAAAATGTTCCATGCCGTTGTTCGTAATGCTGGACCGACTCTTAGAACATTTGGAGTTGAAAACAATGGATTGCCTTGGTGGTCTTGATAAGTACTCATCAATAAATAAGCGGCGTTAAAAGTCGTTTCAGAAAGTGCAAGGGCTGTATAATTATTGATCGTATTAGAACCGTAAGCATGATCAACAGCGTAAAATAATTTGTCATCAATTGCCCATGTGTCGTTTGTCGTCAAGGCTTCGCTTGCAAGGAGTCCTTTTTTGTTTGCAGCGGCGTTTCCCATTTCTTCTATTAATGTTCCGTATTCTCCCCATGAATTTGTTTCAATGTCACGGCGTGGAACCTCAACAGTATCTTCAAAACTTCTTTCATCATATTGCAATTTCTTTGATGCAAGAGATTTTACTTGTCTGTCTCCGATCCATTCTCTCATGCCTGCGAATTTCTCAAGATATGGGAATCCGATTGTTTTCTTGTTTAAATTTATGGTTTTTGTATAATCTTGATAAGCTACATCCGAAGATGCAAACGCATCCTTAAAAAGCTTTGAGTATGCTACATTAATTACTGCCATATTTCCAGCGTTAATATCCATAATATATTCCTTTTTTTATTAAATTCTGTGGTAACTTTTACAGCGTGCAAAAGTTACCACGTTTTTTTTGATTATGATGAAGCAACCCAAACGGCGCGATCTTTTGCGACGGGTGCAGCAAGTACATAATCTGTCTCATCGATAGACTCAATATAGACAATTTCAGAAATTGCATCGGTTGTGTTTGATGCTGTTCCTGCAGCTGCTGAACCGAGGATTTTATCACCTGATCCTGCTTGTAGAATTACGTCATAGCCTGCACTTGCATTCAGTCGCTGAATTCCTATCCTTGAACCTGCAATACAAGCTGGGAAAGTCAATGTAGTTGCTGAAGAATTTACAGCGGTTACTATTACATTTCCCGCGAACATTTGAGCGGCTGTAAGTGTTGAGGTTGTCGCTGTGATGTCTACAATTACATTCCTTGCTTTTCCCCTCGCAATAGCCAGAGAATTGGCTCGCATATCAACCCATACTCCCCTGCTTTCTACATCGTGAACAATTCCAGCTGCTACGAGATTTGTTGATGATCCTGCAACTGTTTGATCATCTTCAACATAACAAGTTTGACCGATATTTAAGCGTGCGAGTGGATAAGTTGATGAATTATCAAGTAAATAAATACCTTTTTTTGATTCGGTGGTTTCTCCATCATCTGTATTGTCAATATACAAATCTGCTAATCCGATAACTCGCAATCCGAGCGTATCAGATGCAGGCTGTACTTCTCCCAAATAGTCCACGGCGTTAATTCCACCGCAATAAATTTTATCTGCATCGATAATATTTCGTTTTGCGACTTCGTTTAATCCTAGGCTTTCGCTGAGATTTAAAACTTTTTTATTTGCTGTTAGTGCTGCCATTTTATTTTACCTGTTTTAAAGTTTCATTAATTAAAGTTTCAGAAAAGTTTTATTTCTTCCTTTCGGCTTCGATTTCTTCAATCTGCTTATCTGATAATCCTGAGTCTTCAAGAATTTTTCTATCGTGGTCTGAGAGTGATAAAGCTGATCCTTGATCGGTTTGTTTTTGTTTTGGAGCGGTGCCAGGTGTAACTTTTGGGGCATCTTTCATTAAACCTTTAAATATATCCAAATCTTTTAAAGCAACCCCCATAGCCCATTCTTTTTGAGCTTCTGTAATCTTGCCATCTGTTAGAGCTAATTCTACGACCTTTTCAGATTCGATTTTATCAAGGTCTTTTTTCAATGCTTGATGATCTGCCAGTGATACCATTCCGCCAATTTTCAATGTCAAAGCATCTAATGTTTCGGCATCGTGAAGCTTTAGGAATGATTTAGTACTTTCTTGATTATCAATCAATTCTTGTACAACTTTCACGGCTTTTGCAGGTTGTGCAGTTTCTGAAATATCGCTTAATTTCAGCATTTTTAAAAGTTCTTCGTTCATTTTGTTATCCTCTGTTTTTGTGTTGAATATATTAAAATCTGATGCTACTAAAGCTTGCATTTGATGTAAGGCAGGGTGATTTGTAAGGGCTAGACTTTGTACACTTCCCCAGCCGTTTTTTTTCTCGTTAGGTAAAATTACAGGGCTCATATATCTATATTGTTTTGTTTCAAGGTCTTTTCTTCCTGCATCTGTCCAGCTTTCGACTACTGCATGCAATTCTTTACCAACTTTTTTAAATTTTTCAACCCAGCCACTGGCAGGGGCTCGCTTCCCTGAATTTGTCTGATGTTCCCAGTCAATTACAAGCTTTTTACCTCTGTCTGCAAATTCTTTTATTACTGCATCTGCATCGGCTTCTGAAAAATTAAATTCAATTACTTTATTGTTTACAGTGGCTTTATTTTTGCCTATTTTTACAACTGCGAAGCTATCGGGGGCTTTCCCATCACTGAGAGCAAGTTCCATACATTCGAAAAATTTCATAATTTAAGCCTTTTTTATTTCTTATTTGATACGTTCTATTTTTTTTCGGTAAATCCTTCTAACATTGCAGACATAAAAGCACCTGCAGTAACTTCTTGGAGCTTTTCCCCTTTCATTTCATTATAGATGTCAGGGAATTTATCATAGAATTTGTTAATCTGTTTTTCAAAGTCTTGTATAAGTGTTTCGCTTTCAGGGTTAATGTTTTTCATACTTTCAGATAAGCTTTTTCTGAGCGGTGCGTAAAATTCGCTCATTGCTGACTGATTGCCGTCGTATAGCTCTTGTAGTGTGTTTTCTGTCAGCGTGTTAATAAAATGTTCTTTGCGCTCTTCGATATTGTTGTTGTTGTCTTTCAGGCTTAAATCTGTTAGTTCTTTTTGCTGGATTTGTTGCGGTTGATGAGGTTCTTCTTTTTCGACTTTTACGAGAGGCATATTAAATTTTTCTCTCATGAATGTTTCGTCTTCAACTTCCCATCCTGCCTCTGATAATATTTTTACAGTTTCGGCATTTTGTTTTTCGTCTTCAGGTTCAACATATACAATCTTTATTTTGATCTCTCCTTGCGTGCCGTATTTGAACATTTCGTACGGTGCAGCTATACTTGCTGTGAGAGACTCCGAAAGCCATTTAATATCTGAAAGTGTTAAATCTTTTCTTACATCTGATTGTACTCCTCCGTTGCTCATTCCTGAGGCTTCACCGCTTGATGCCAGTTGTCCGAGTATTAGAATTGCATACGAGTCATTAATGTCATCAAGAAAGGCTTTGTAATCAGCGTTATTTGATTGCGCTCCTGTTGAAAGTGGACTTACTTCTGTCCCTTCCTTTGCAATCCCTACCGAGTCAGAGCTTACAGATTTTAAATTCTGTCTAATTATGGATCGCTGTTCTTTGTTATCGAAGTCCATAGCTGGCAGGATTGCCATTAATGAGGGAGTACCGAATTTTTCAAGAAACCTTGCTCTATTGCGAACGTTAAAATGCTTGAAAAAGTACATCCAAACGAGGCAGCGCATTAAACCGCCTCTTGTCGGAATCCCTGGTTTTAATTTGTATTCTGTGTAAATGAATTGGTTTTCGTGGAAGTTTGAAAGTGGGTATATGTTGCCGTCAACTCCTACAAGTGCAGGATTACCAGAGTAATCAAATTCCCAGTTTTCAGGCTGGATTAAGCTAAAGCTTTCTATTGTGCCGCCACCTTTTGCCCAGTTGATTCCTGCGCCAGAATAGCCAGTGGGGAGCGCGTCCGTAAGGTGAGTAAGAAGTTGTTGGAATTTTGCATTCTCTAATATTTTTGTTAATTCATCTCGTTTCTTTTCGTCTTCACATTCTACAATCCAGCCTTGCGAGAGCATTGCTAATCGTCTTGTTTGGAGATGTGCGGCAATTGTTAAATCTTTCTCTTGTATTGTTGAAAATAGGCTGGCTTGCTCCGATGCTTGCCCATTGTCCCCGTTCATGAGGATATTTTTTAAGGCTGACATTGTTAAGTTTAGAGTAGTTGAAGACAAAAAAGTTGTTAAGAATTGGTCAAAATCTTTATCATCATTTGAAATTATTTCTATTCTATCCGAACTTCCTGCGTATTGATTATAGTACTCATTTTCACTACTGTAATTCATCGAAAGGAGATTGAAATCAAGTTCACCTTGCGTGAAAGCTTTTTTTATGAATGCGCCTATTTCCATTTTTTACCGATTTTTTAAGTTATAACTTTTATTTAAAATCGGTACGTTCTATTTTTCAATAATCGTCGTAAGTCCCCCGTGTTTGCGGTGTATCATCAATAACAAAGCTTTTTTGCGGTTTGGCTAAATTTCGAAGTGCCCAGTATCGGATTGCGTCCCATGCGTGATCGAAATTTTTCACAGGAACATCTAATTGTTTGCCGTCTTTGTCTTCAGCCCATTTGTAATTCTCTGCTTCATTTTTGATATTTAACGATCTTTCTGTTATGTTAATGATATATCTTTTCAGCGTGTTTATTCCGAAGTCAACCGAATTATCAAATTTATTAACTCCCTTAATAAAATATCCGAGATTGTGAATGTCTTGTATTGTGTCAGGCTTTGCGGAATCCGCTGTTATTTCAAGCTTCTTGCTTACTTTTTTCCGCTCAAATTCTTTTTGTAATGAGTTTTGTCTCGGTGCTTGATTGTTATGCAGGTTTGTTAATTGCTCTTGATATATTATTTCATCTACATATATTTGCTCGTCAAAGAGGCAGCAATGAATGAGGGCTGAGGGGTGAATGAATCCAAAGTCCATTCCGTACCCTTCAAATTTGCGATGTTCAACAGCTGGCATTTCTCGGACGAATCGGACATCTGGGAATATTACGCCCTCTAATGCGCATCTGATACCAAGCCCGTATATTTTCCAGTGTCTCTCGTCTGCTGTCCCTTGCGCTATATTGTACGCTGTAGGCTCATAGCTTGATAGTGTGTTGATTATGTGATGAGGGAGAAAATTAATATTATCTTTGAATGTCGAATGGTTGTAATTGCAAATATCTTGATTTAAAACTTTGTCAAAGATCCAGTGCTGAGTTACTGAGGGATTCCAGTCAAGAATAAGTTGCTTTAGCGTTCTTTGCTCTACTTGCTTATAACTTTCCCATGTCCCCTCTATTGCTTCATTGAACCAGGCGATATGTTGCTCTGCTCCGTGTGATTTTTGTGGTGTGTCCATTCCAACGAAAAGAAATTTAGAACCGTTCGCAAATCTATATATTTTGTCAGTTATGTTGTAATTTGGAGACTCTCTGCCCTCTAAAAATGGAAAGCAAATATCAAGGCATTTGAAGAAGTCAGCAATAACGGAATCTTTTAACCATGTCGCTTTTCTCCGATAACATTTTATAGTAAGTTTTTCGGTGATTGCTCTAGTGATAAGGTATTGAAGTATAGAAAAAGTCTTTGAACTTCGGCTGGATCCTTCAAGTGCAATAATTCGCTGGTCTTGATTTTCCCAGATCCATTTAAAAACTTTTGTCCCTTTTAGTTGTAATAATCCATTTTTCATACCTTATTAACTTGATAAAGATTGTATATTATACAATCTCTATCTCTATTTTTTTAATTGATTCTTGTTTGATATCTTGTTTAATTTCTTGTTTGATATTTTGGATTCCGTACCCTCTGCTTTTCCCTTTTGCATCAAGATGATATTTTATTGCATTAAAATTCAAATCTCTGACAAGCATCAAAAGGGCTATTTCTGATATATCGACACTGCTCTCTGTTTCGTTTTTGAGTGCCTTTTTTAATTTTTTTGAGTTTTTCAATCGCTCTACTACTGTTTGCCGTTGGCATCCTAGTTTTTTCGCTATTTCTCGGACTATTCCTGCTGATCCTTTCATTGCAAGGATAATTGCGTCGTCTGTATACCGAGGCATTTTTGACCTCCTTTTTTAAGTTTTAGAAAGCATAATCTTTGTTAAAATCCAGGCAATCCGAATTTTTTATCAAGTCGCTTTTCTCTTCTTTTTTTGGCTTCGGTTTTTGCCTTTTTTGCTTTTCTGGCTGAGTTGATTGCTCCGTATTTGCCTGATGATCCGGTACTCCCTTTATCTCCTGCCATAATTTTTTATACCTCACACTTTTATTTATAGTTTTATATTTTTCAATAATATTATGATGCCACTCGTGATTGAAATCAAATAAATCTTTGTCGTTTTCAATTACGAATTGCTCAACGTTTTTTGAAGTTCTTAAATTTGCGCTGCCGTGGATTGTCCAGAAATTGCCGTTATGATCGCTAATTAAACAGATTTTTGTATGCACTCCAGCGACTGCTAATTGAAAATTGTTTTTTATGTCTAGTTCCTGATAAATATAAGGCATTAGATTATGTCTCTCGTGAGAATAAAAAGAATCTGAAACAATAAGATTAAGCTCCTCTACATCGTCGCAATGTAATAAATTTGCGAGGCTGTCGATATTTTCGTCTGACATAGAAAGCGTTGAAATAGTTAATTCTTTCACCTTGATTTTATTCTCGACGATCCAAGCCTCAATAAAATCACCAAATATAAAACTGCCATCGATTACACAAAAACGGCGCTCACCTTTCCTGATTAATCCGATCTCTTTTGCCATTTTTTCGGCATGTCTATATTTTACCCCTCGATCCGATATATATTTGTATTCGCGAGGCGTGAAAATGCGCTGTTCGTTTTTTGTCTCGTCAAAATCAAAATCAAGGTCAAAATCAAAGTCAAGGTCTAAATCAAAATTATTCATTTTTATCCGTTTGTGTAGGGTTAATATTAGCATTAATTAAAACGTTAATATACACCTGAAAAACCCTTTATTCAAGCTCATTTATCTTATTTTGAGGCATCCATCCTATATGCCGTCTGTCGACATACAAAACCTTTTTTAATTCAGGAAACTTTTTAAAAAACTTCTGAAAATGGAAGTGAATAGTTGACCGAGGTTTATTATATTTTTTTGCGAAATAATAATAAGTTCGATCCGTATTATTCAGCTTTTCCATCAGCATGAAAAATCTATAGTTTTTTTTAGATAATCGCAGCTCTAAAAAATAAAATAACATTTCTGCTAATCTATCAGTTTTTTTTGAGATATCTGTAAATAAATACAAACATTCAAAAACACATGCAAAATTAGAGTTAACAGCTTCTTGCTCAAAATCATCAACTAAATGCTGTATTGATAATTTATATTCTTTTTTTTGAGGCATTGCAAAACCTTTTTTTATTATTCGCTGACGTTACATTCTTTTAATTGTTTTCGTAATCGTTTTATCATTTTTTGCAGATATTTTGTTTTTACAATTTGACTTTTACACATTTTTTCAAGATATATATAAGTTGCTAAATCTTTTCTTTTCAAAAATACATATTTTTCTAAATCTTGTTTCTCTTCATCATTCATTTTTCATCCTCCAGATCCTTAAAAAACTCCTTTTCGATCTTTCTAATCCTTTTGTTCAACTTTTGCAGGGTCAATCTTGTTCTTTTTACTTTTTTATCTCTCAGTATGTAAATTTTCTTGTCTTCACTCATAATATCCACCTTTTTAAATTAAAAATTAAAGCATTATTATATGTATATATTATATATGTCTCAATTGCTAATTTATTTTAATTTATTTTAAATAATAAATTAAAACGGCTTGCAAAAGAAACATTCTGGTGTATAGTAATTACGTAACAAGGGGAACCTCGTTACGCTCTTTGAAAAAAGGGAGATTAAAAACCTCCCCGTCAAGGTTGCCAGAGCTTATCTGGCGGGTGACTCCCCTAGTCAGGCGATAATCTGCCAGCATCCTGCCGAAATAGAGGGCTAGAAAAAAGGGTAGCGGGTTAAAATCATAAACTGTATCAAGTGCCTACCGAAAGCAAGCAAGACCTTACAAGTCTTGCTCTAAGGTGTGGCAAGCTCCTAATGTTTGCCAATTAACCTTATTTCATCATCAAAAAATACACGCTTAAAACTCCTCGATAAGCGTAACGAGGTAAAAAAACCGCTACGGCGTGTATATACAATATCTTTTAAAGATGTTTAAACTGGTGGGATTTGGTTAGTTTAGTTAGTTGTTTGTTTGATTTAAAAAAAGGAAATTATTATGAAAAAAATGCCAGTGAAAAAAGAGATTAAATTCCAAAAGATTTTAGAAAAAATCAAAAAATCGCAAATTTGCGATTTTTCTGATTATAAATCGTCCTTAGTAAATAAGGGCGAAAAGGTCTCAACTGAAATCAATTTTTATTCCAGTGAAATTTCGCTGGAGTACTATGAAGGATGGAGGGGATTGAAGTATGTCTCCCACCTTCAAGTGTGGGGGAAATGGAAGAGTTTTATATTATCTGGCAGAGTCGATTTCGACTCTGCTGTTATCGTTTTTTTAGGAAATGACAGAAAAGTTGCAGAAAAACTGCAACTTTTCTGTGATGATTTCTACCGCAGATAAAATAAAAAAAATGCGGCTGCCTATGCGGTCGCAAAACTCAAAAATTTAAAAAAAAAGGAAATTATTATGAATATCATTAAATGGGCAGACGTAGATCAAAAAGCATTTGAAAATGATTATGCGGAGTTGCAGAAAGAGCTACATTCCGGTGAGAAAATCGAAGTGTTATTTAAGAAAAATGGGGAGTTTTCAGGTCATCTTTGGGATTGGAACTGTGTGTACACAGAGTCCGACTTAGAAAGAAATGGGGACTATCGTCTTAGCGACGAAGATCTTCGATACGCATTAAATATTTAAGGATATTATTATGAAAAATTCAGAAAAATTAAAATTGATGAAACAAGGCTATTTTTTCCACCCCGGGGGCGATATGTTCCCAGAAAAAATGAATCCCAAAACACGGGGAATCTGGAAAAAATCAGAAAAAAATTCTCATTTTATCGGGATCAGCTGGGCAGATGCTCGGCTTGATTCCGAAAGGAGTCGGGGAATATGAAAAAATCCGTAATCTGTCTAGGTCGTTACATCGGCTGGACAGAAACAGACGAAAAAAAGGGATCGGTTGTAAGATTGACCGATTCCGATGACATTACATATATCGCAGACATCGGCGATTCGATAAAAGATTTAAATACAAAATTGTTCGGCGATTGGGTCGAGCAAAAAGGAGAATTGAAATGAGGATCGATGAGAAAGAATTTGAAAAGGATTTGTCCACGAAGGTGGATTCTTTAATTAAAGAATATTTAGTTTTTACGGAAAAATGTTCTTATGTCTCAAAAATGGATGAGGTCGTTTACGACCATATCTGTATAGAGCTGCAAACTCGAATAGGTAGCTTTCGCTCGGAATGCGAAAGCTATGAATTAAAAGATCAAGAGGACCCTCGGGTCCTCGCGATCGAGGGGGCGATAAAAAAATATCGAGGGTTTTTGGAAAGTCGTCTGCATGTCGCAGACGACCCAAAATTTTTGAGTTTTCTAAATGAAGACTCTTTTTCAAAAGAAGTTTGTTTTAATTGTGGAGATTTTCATGTCTCCATAGAAAAAAGCAGATAAAAAGGAGCGAGCAGCAAAATGGAAATATGGAAAATTAAAAGAGCGTTCCAGAGAGTCGAATATTTTGACTCTCACATAAAAACGCTCCATTTTAAAAATGGGGCGTATACTTCAGAAGAACAATTATTTTTCTCTCAAATTAGGGAACTTTTATTTGAAAGTTCTCTAAATTACAGCAGGGCAAAAGAATGCCTGCTTTTTGGGGAATATAATATTCAGGATATTTCTTTTTTCACCGATAAAATTATCGGTTCAAAAAAAGAAAGATCGGCAATTTTAACCGAATCGGTAGCGGAGTTGTGTCCGTTACAAAATGAGAATTATAGAGAAGCGATTAAATTAATCCTTAATAATTCCAAATATTTCAAATGGAACAAAAGGGGCAAAAAGTGACATTTAAAGAATACTTATTTGCGCTTTTTCACGCTATTTTAATTATAGGTCTCGTATTGAGGCTTTTGATTTTAATTAAAATCATAAAAGGATAATTGAAAATGAAAGTAAAATATCAAAAAAAGGATTATAAAATGAAACCGATGTCATTAAAAGTAGCAAAAAAAAGACTTCAAGAGTTAGAAAATCTATTAAAAGGCGATTCTTTGAAAAATTGGAGTCATAAATCTTTGAGGGCAGAATTGCATGCCGATTTCGTCAGAGGCAACGAAAGCGGATTAAAAAGATGCCGTGCAGAAATGGAAAGACGGGAACTCTTGGATTATATAGGTTTTTTAAAAGGCGAAAAAGAGTGTTTTTTTTGCGAAAAGGTGAAAAAAACACGGGATTTAGTGGGCTGGGATGTCTGCGGAGATTGTCAACAAGATAAGTCAGATAGTGAAATTATTTCAATACTTGAAAACTAACAAAAGGAGATTAACATGAGCAAAAAAACAACAACAATTAGCGTGTCGCAAGATACGCAAAACGAAATCAAGGCGTATTGCAATCAGCAAGAGCCGAGTATTTCATTAATGCAATTCACAGGGCTTTTAGTGGAATCGGGTTGGGAGAATTTCAAAAATAGCCAGAATATTAACTTTCAAACAGAGGATGAAAAAAATGTCAACGGAACTGATTAAATGTGAAGATTACGGAATTGAGCAAACGAAAGCGGGGCAACTTGCTGCGTTTTTCAATCCTGTTCTTGAAAGATGCGCAGATTTGGAAATTGAAACAAATCTCTTAGATGCTGAAATCGGAGAAGATGGTTTAACGAAAAAGACATGCAAAAAAGCAAAAACTATTCGTATGAAGTATGTACGTGAACGCACCGAAACCGCAAAAATTCACAAAGAGCAAAAGGCAGGAGTCCGCCAGATCGGTTTATTTTTGGACGGGTGGAAAAATGCGCAATTATTGGCTTGTCAGGGACAGGAAAAAAAGCTTAAAAAGATAGAGGATTATTTTCTCAATCTTGAAAAAGAACGGCTTGAGGCTGAACGGAAAAAACAAGAAGTTATTCAGGAATCAAGGGCGGTTGAACTTGATAAATACGGGGCTTTTGTGCCTGCGGAGGCTCACACAATGTCAGATGTCATTTGGCAAGGTTATTTAAAAGGTGTAAGATTAAGCTTTGAAAACGACAGACTTCTCGAAAAACAAGCTACTGAACAACGAGAAAAATTAGAGCGTGAAAATGAGGTTATACGGCTTGAAACTGAACGTATTTCAGAGCTTGAAAAGTTAAGACGTCATCAAACATCGAAATTGATTAATTACATTGTTGATTATGATGATTTAATTTTTGCTGAAATGAGCGATGAAGTTTATAAAAATCTTTGCGAAGTGGCTATTAAGAAACGCACTGAAGAAACAGAAAGACTTGAAAAAATTGAGGCTGAAAATGAACGCTTGATTATTAAGGCTGAAAGGGTCGAAAAAGAACGGCTTGAATTTGAAAGAATCGAAAAGGCTAAAAATGATGCTAAACTTGCAGAACTCGAAGCGGAAAGATTGAGATTGAAAAAGGATCTTGAGATTAGAGAACGGGCAGAAATTGAAAGGATTGCGAAAGTTGAGAATGAAAGACATGCTGGTTTAAATAAATGCGATATGGACAGGCTTAAAGATTTAATATATGATTTCTGGAACATTCAGAATAAGTTTGTTTTTGAATCTGAGAGCAATAAAACAATGTTTGCGAGCGTAAAAACTCAAATTGACGAAATAATAAATTTTATCGAAGGGAGCGTAAAATGAAAGTAGTACTAGATACAGGAGTTTACGAAAATCTGCATTTTTCAGAGTATTTAATGATTGATGCGGTCAATTTTTCAAGTCTAAAACATATTGATATTTCACCGTTGAAATATCAGTATGAAAAAGATAACACTCAAGAAGATAAAAGTTTTTATCAGCTGGGCAGGGCTGTCCATACTGCCGTTCTTGAACCTGAAACGCTTAATAATGAGGTTATTGTTTACGATCTCACAAAAACGAAGCGTGGGGCAAAATGGGACGCATTCAAGGAATTACACGCAGGTAAGAATATTTTAACAGTTTCGGAATACGATCAGATGGAAAAAATGACAAAAGGCGTGAAAAGATACAGTTCTGCAAATTTCACGCTGAAAAAAGGAAAATCTGAAGTGACCATGATTTGGATGGATCCGATACTTGAAAGGCTTTGCAAATGTCGGATTGATTGGTTAGGTGAGAAATTTTTCACAGATTTAAAGACGACGGCATCGGACACGGTGCATAAATTCAATAACGATTTCGCAAAGTACAAATATCACGCTCAAATGGCATTTTATCAGCGCGGGATTTATCAGACTACAGGGGAATTATTACCTTGCAATTTGATTGTATCGCAAAAGAATGCGCCGTTCGACTGTTTTATTGCGAATGTAGGGGATGAAGTAATCAGGCAAGGTAATATTGTTGTTGAAAAAATGTTGAATAGTTTAAAAAACTGTTATGGAAGTAAGCGTTTTTGCGGGCTTGGTGATAAATTACATGAAGTTGCTTTGCCGAACTGGGCTATTGCTGATAGCATCGACATCGAGGAATTTGATATTGAAGGGTTAGGTGATGATTTTGAAAACAAAGTAAGGAGCGGATTAAATGCAAAATAATTGTTTAGAAATTGTTAAAAATCTTTCGCGTATTCATGGTGTTGAACTTGCGAAAGCAATGCCGAATGCAGGGAATTATGATAGGCTTTGTCGCAGTGCGTTTCATTTGATAGCAACAAAGCCTGATATTTCACAATGTGATCCTGCGAGTATTTTTATTGCGCTTTCAAAAGTAGCAATTACAGGGCTAGAATTAGGGGAGGGCATACATATTGTTTCTTTTTTCAATAACAAGAAGAACATCAAAGAAGCAAAAGTAATGTACGATTACAAAGGATTAATTGAACTTTGCATGAGAACAGGAAAAATAAAATCAATGTGTGCTCGTACAGTTTATAAAAATGATGAATTTTTCGTTGTTCATGGTTCAAAACCTGAGATAGTGCATAATCCTGATGTTTTTGGAGATAGAGGTTCAATAATTGGATATTATGCAATAGTCCTTTATACCTCGGGCGGTTATGACTTTGAGACAATGTCAGTTTCTGAAGTTGACAGGATCCGAAAAATAGCAAAAACAGATTCTATCTGGTCAAAACATCTTGAGGAAATGAGCAAAAAAACAGTATTAAAAAAGCTCATTAAAAGGGTCGAAAAATGTGTTGAAATAGTGGATGCAGTAAAAGATGATAATGCTATTTCGGTGGGTAATATGTCCGTTGCGGCTCCTTTGTTGATTGTTCCGAAAATCGAACAAAAACAAGATACATCATTGTCTTTGAATGCGAGTCCTAGTTCAATGAGCGAACCACCTGCGACTTTTTACAATGAGGTTGATGTAAAATGAAATACAAGTGCGAAAAGTGCGGCAAAATGGACGATTTAACAATTATGGAGATTTGCAGGCTTGATGATAAACTCTATCATGTTGACTGCATCGCTGAAAAATGCGATATTTGCGAGTGTTGTTATTTGTCAAGTGAATGGCAAGGGACGGTTTATGATGCTGAAAGCTTGCCATTATTGCCGATTGATGGAGATGATGATAATGAGTATTGAAATCAAGCGAAGTATTACGACGTTGCGAAGTATTGCAGAATGTAAGCGGTTGAAAAAAGTTCATAAGAAATGGGTAAAAAGTTTAGTGCCTATTTTGGTTAAAAAAGGTCTAATTAGATAATTTTTAATGCGTGGTAAACTTTTATTTTTGAGAGTTTACCACAAAACAAAGGAGAGCTTATTATGGACGTTTCATACGATATTTACCAATATCCTAAAATGGAAATTGAAAAAATTTCTAAGGAGTTTATTCCGAAAAAATCAAAAACGATCAAAAACAAACAAAGGAGAAATCAGAAATGCAAAAAGAAGAAGTCTTAAAGAAAATTAGCGAGGGCTGGGATTTAATTCCTGAGCATCTGCAAGAAAAAATATATGCTCTGAATGTGAACGGTGACGATATAGTTTTTCAGGCTGAATATCAAGGCAATATAAACTTGAGTTGTTCTAGATCGTTTCAAAATTCGCACGGGGGGCTTTTTCGGAAATATGAGCTTTCTGAAAATGTTCGTATTGCCGTTTATTCTGAATAATAATAATAATGCCCGCCAGAGCAAAACAAGCCTAAGTATGTTTTCAAACTGCTTTTTAAATTTGGAGGTTTAAAAATGATGAAATATGAGTATGCGGTAAGAAATATAGGGGCTGATAAAGTTTTTTATGTGGTCATTAAGGACTGTCTTCAGGAGTTTAATTTTAAAAAGATTGAAAAATTAATATGTTTTCACCTTTGTCGTGGATTACATTGGAGTTTGTACATTCGCGCAAAAAATGAAAATTTAGAAATTGATTTGAATAATTGTTTTTGTAGCCAGAAACGAGCCCTAATTCAATGGAAAAAAAATCTTAAAAAGGATTGTTAAAATGAAAGTAAAACAAGCGACAATATACAAATGTGATTATTGTTCTAAATGGTATCAAATTAAGCGATTTTGTGAGCGACATGAAAAGCTTTGTAAGGGAAATCCTGATAATGATAGACCGTGTTATTCTTGCAGGCATTTAATAAAAGAAATCGGTTGTGTGTGTGATGAAAGAGGGTGTTTAAATTGCAAAATAGAAAATTATGGTGGATCCCTTGAATTTTTATTTTGTGAGAAAAAAGATATCTTTTTATATCCTCCTCAGTGCGAGATAAAGGGTAATATTGTTCAGTGTATTGATAATTATCCAATGCCGAAAGAATGTAAAATTAAATCAATGAATTATTATGATTGACAAAAGGATTTAAGGCTGTATTTTAAAAACCTTACGGGTATAAACCGACTGATCCTCGGTTGAAGTCTTGCCTTGCTTAGATGCGCCCGTATACCTATTTTTTCAAAGCAAGGGTAAAGCGAGGAGAATATACAAGCCTTATTTTCTCCAAAAAAAAGGAGAATTAACATGGCTGCAAATACTAAAACTGGTTTTATTTTTTACACGGAATATATAGAGCATTTTAGATTACTTTCTGATTCCGAAGTGAAAAGTTTACTCTTTGCGATTTGTGATTATCATTCTAATAATGTTATTCCTGATCTTTTACCACTCCCAAAAATGGCTTTTTCCTTTATAAAAGCTGATCTTGATAGAAATTTGATATTATCCGAGGTTTAAAATGATTACTACTGAAATGTTGAAAACAAGACAACTGTTATCACTACCTTGCAAAATCGCAATGTCAAAAAAAAGAATTAAGGCTTGGGTAAAAGAATTCGGAGTTAATGGCTGTTATATTTCTTTTTCAGGAGGTAAAGACTCAACAGTTTTAAAACATCTCGTTGAAGAAACTATAAAAGATGATCCTATTTTACGTGGTGTTATTCCCTCTGTTTTCATCAACACAGGGCTTGAATTCCCCGAAATTGTGGACTTTATTAAGAGTTGTGAGAATGTCACGATAATTAAACCTAAGATGAATTTTAAACAGGTTCTGGAGAAGTATGGCTATCCTGTTGTTTCAAAGGAACAGGCAAAATACATCAGAGAAGTTCAAAACGGAACAACGAAATACACAGAAAACAAAAGAAGGGGAATGATTAATGGGAGGAATGGGTATCGAGTTGGAGCAGTTTCTAAAAAATGGCAGTATTTAATGGATCAAAATAAAATTAAAATTTCCGAGCAATGTTGCGATGTTATGAAAAAACGACCAGCTCATAAATTTTTTATGAAAACAAAAAGAGTTCCTTTTGTCGGCACAATGGCAGGAGAAAGCAGATTAAGAACTCAATCTTATCTAAAAAATGCCTGCAATGCTTTTTATTTAAAATCTGCACAATCTAGACCGTTGATGTTTTGGAATGAAAAAGATATTTGGGATTACATCAAACATTACAACATTCCATATTCAAAAATCTATGATATGGGATACAAAAGAACGGGCTGTATGTTCTGCATGTTCGGCTGTCATCTCGAAAAACAGCCAAACAGATTTCAATTAATGCAAAAGACTCATCCGAAACAGTGGAAATATTGCATGGATAAATTAGGTATACGGAAAGTTTTAAATTATATAAATGTTCCCTGTGAAAATAAACAACTTGAATTTGATTTTATGGAGTCTGAAAAATGATAACTACAGAAAAACCATTACCAAAACAATCGTCTAAAATATCTGGCTGGATAAGCATTCATAGACAGATTCAAGATCACTGGATTTTTAAAAATCCTTTATATTTGAAAGCGTGGATAACAATGTTATTGGGGGTTAATTTTGAGGATTCAAAAGTTGTAATAGACGGTGAACTTCTCGAATGCAAAAAAGGTGAAAGTTTGCGTTCTGTGAACTCTTGGATGCTAATATTCGGGAATAAGTGGACTCGGCAAAAAGTCAGGACATTTTTTAATTTGTTAGAAAAAGATTCTATGATTGCTATAAAAGGCTTGCGAAAAACAACCAGCCTAACCATTTGTAATTACGGTACTTATCAATCTTGCCAACCAACAGATAACCAACAGAAAACCAACAGAAAACCAACAGATAACCAACAGATAACCACAAGTAATAACTATAATAAGGAGAATAAAGAAAATAAAAAACATGTTGCCGTTGATTTGGAATTTGAAAATGCATGGAAAATGTACGAGAGAAAAGGAACAAAAACAAAGGCATTGAACTATTGGAAAATGCTTACCGAAAAAGATAAAAATGAAATTTCAGCAAAAATAAAAGATTACGTAGCATCTACTCCTGATTTGCAATTTAGAAAAAATTTTGAAGGATGGATTAACCCGAAAAATAAACTGTGGCGGAATATTATTTTTATTGCGGGGCAAAAACAACGAACAGAAGGATGGGAATTATGAAACACAAATGCAATAATTGCAACAATGAAGTAGATTTGCCAGCAAGAAGTTTATTCGATGGCTATTCAAAAACTCTTTATCAAACAATGCTTGATAACGTGATATGCGAATTATGTGGATCTTTAGCATCAATGAAAAAAGAATTGCCCCGGGAAATCTACATGAAAAACCTCAAAAGGTCAGGGATTCCAATCCCCCTAACTTATTGGGATGAGAGTTTGGGCAATACTGTTCTTTTAGATTTTATTTGGAGAAATCAACACAAATCATTGTTCATTCCTGGAAAAACAGGAACATGTAAAACTAGATGCGTTATTTCAGCAGCATCGAGAATCATGTGGGCTGATCCGTCGATTCGAATTCAATATCATTCTGCGATTGAATTAAGAAAAAAAGCCAGTCACGCACAAAAAGAAGAAAGGGAGTACAAAAAGTTTATGGAAAATCTTTTTGTGTGCGATTTCTTAATTCTTGACGATTTAGGGAAGTCTACAGCAACTCCAGCGTCTCGGGAATTTTTCTTTGACTTGATAGACAGGTGTAATACCCATAAAAAACGCATTTGGATAACCACAGAGGACAATGGAGACGGAATACGGGGTTTTATGGGGGTACAGCACGGAGATGCGTTTGTGAGACGTTTAAAAGACATGTGTTTTTGCTATAATCCAAACAAAATAAAATAAAAAGGAGGCGTAAAAGTGATGTATGTAAATTATATAGTTACAGATTGCACTATAAAAACTTGCAGAGAAAACAAAGTAACGATTAGGAAAATATGGGAAAAAGATCTTTCCGATAGATCAAAAATGGAAATGCTAAGCAGGATGGAGTATGAGAACATTTATTGCAATCACTACATGAATCATCCGTATTTGGGAAAAATTGGATTCGCGCTCTCTTCTGAAACAATGGACTTGCTTAATATTCCGATGAAAACTATTAGCTCATTACAAGATCAAATTGAAAAAGATAAAAAGGCTCTTAATTCATTGAAAGCGCAAATTGAAAAAGATAAAAATGACTTGTGGGATTGCCAACAACTTGTTTTGAAATATCAACACTTAACGCTATGGGGACGAATAAAATTTGTTTTCAACAGGTTTCACACAATATGTTATCTTATGCTTAGTTCAAAATTAAAAAAGGTTGAAAAATGATTTTTAATGATTTAGAAAAACAAATGATTTCCGAAGAAAACGAGCGATTGAAAAAAGAAATTAATAGATTAAATGATGCACTTTATTTATTTCAATTCGCAGAACAACTTTTTGAAAAACAACTTTGTTTAATAAATATTTCTTCGTGTTCAGGAGAAAGACAATATCAAAAAATGATGTCTGATAATCCTTTTTTTAATATTGTTTGGTGGGATCCTGTGATTGAATTTGGGGATTATTTCAGGATTGGTTTTTGGAAACATATGGTATTTGTCGAGTTCAAAAAGGAGGTAGAAAATTGCAAGCAGAAAACGAATGCAAAGAGTGTATGAAAAATTCTTTCTTACAAAGGGATAAAATAGCCGATAAATTAATCAATGCAAAAGTACGAATTTTCTTTCTAGAACAATTTATTTTAAAACATCAATATTTAAATTTTTGGGAACGTTTAAAATTTGTTTTTTTTAAGCAAGAAAGTATAGCTGAATTAAATTCAAAGATTAAGAAAAGGATTGATAAATTATGATAATCACAATTCCATTAAAACCAAAACCTGTACAATCGGTCAGGTTCGGGAAAAACATCTATCAAAAAAAAGATGTTAAGCTGTTCAAAGCAAGAATAAAGTATTCTTTTCGCAAGCAATATTCAAATTTTCAAGTGATCGAAAATAAACCGATTGAAATTAAAATAGAGCATCAATACGATTTTAAAAATTTACCGAAATGGCAAAAATTAAACGCTTTGGAAAATGGAGGATTTCCGAAGATTACAAGACCTGATGTGAGCGACAATCTGAACAAAGGGGTAGTTGATGCGCTGACGGGTGAAGTGTGGAAAGATGATAGCTTAATAGTATCTTGTTTATCAAGAAAGTTTTATGCAGATGGGAATTTTATTAGGATTTATGTTAATGTTTTAGAAATGCCAAAAAAGGAGGAATGATTTATGAAATTACTGATTGTTGTACTATTTTCTTTTTTATTTTCGTCATGTACGGAAATAGAAATACCGAAAGCCGTTCGATTGTATGAACGCAGGGATCTATTGACAGGACATACTATATACGTTTCTAGACGCTGGGCGGTTCATATAGAGTCCAAATGTAAAAAATGCCAAAAAAGGGAGGATTGAAAATGATATTGATTATTGTTTTATTTTTTTTAGTTTTTTCATTATGGGCAGATTATCAGTGTGTGAAAAAAGCAAAAATGAGGATTAAGCATGCAAGACGAAAATAAACCGATTGAAGTAAAAATAGAGCATCATTATGACTTTAAATATTTGCCAAAATGCCAAAAAAGGAGGAATGATTTATGAAATTACTGATTGTTGTACTATTTTCTTTTTTATTTTCGTCATGTACGGAAATAGAAATACCGAAAACAATTCGATTGTATGAACGCAGGGATCTATTGACAGGACATACTATGTATGTTTTCAAAAGCTGGGCGGTTCACATAGAGTCCGAATGTAAAAAATGCCAAAAAAGGAGTATAAAGCATGGTGATGAAAGACCAAATCAACTTTTATCAACCGATTTTAATTCTTCTGATCTGAAAAAAATAACTACCGGAATGGTGGATTCTATGCTGAAATTTCCACCTTTAATTGAATTGACCAGTAAAAGAAGGCCTGTTATTTCAGTAAGCAAAATAAAAAATAAAACAATGCAGCAAATAGATCTTGCCAGTCTGACAGACAGTATAAAAACCAAGCTTATCCAGTCTGGTAAATTTCGTTTTATAAATCGTCTCACTGATCAGGAGGCAATCGCCGAACTGAAATATCAAAGAGACAGCGGACTTGTTGATCTTTCGACCGTTCAGTCATTTGGGGAACATGTCGGAGCTGAATATCTTTTGACTGGCTCATTCATCGAAATAGTACAAGAATCAGGTTCTAAAAAAGACGTGTACTATAAAATTACAATGAACCTAAAAAATATTCGAACTGGAATTGATGAATGGGCGGAGGAAAAAGAAATACAAAAAAACCGTAATAAATATTTAATTGGAAGGTCACAAAATGCAAATTAAACAAAGAATTTCAGGAGTCGATGGAGAATTTGAAACGGAAAAAGATAAACTGGTAATCTGAAGGCTATTTTAAAACTAAGCGATAAGGATACAAAATGAGTAAATTCAAAAAAGGTGAAACACTTCTGGTTTGGAATAATGACGAAAACGCAAAAGTGGAAAGGGAATTTGTTATTAATTTAGATGGTTTGTTTTTTTGTAAAAGCCACTTCAATATCGCCGCTTTGAGAGGGTGGAAGAATGCCGAAAAATTGCCAGAATATAAAAAATACGTTCCTTTTGAAAGCGGATCTGAAACGGTCGATGTTGTAGTGAAAGCAATAGTTGGTAAAAATGGCATCGTTTATACTGATTGCTATTTTCATAATAATTGTGTCAATATTATGAGAAAGTACACATATCAAGAACTTTTTGATGACTTCTTGATTAACGACAAACCCGCAGGAAAAAAGGGATGAAAACAAAAACAATTCACAAAGACACTGAAAACATGAATAATGCTTGGACGTGGACAGTCTCGGGGACTCTGTGCGGTTCTCGTGCGTCTCACTTAAATGTGCAAAAGGTTGAGGATTGGGATAAAGTAACTTGTAAAGCTTGTTTAAAACAAAGGAGAATTAAAAAATGAGTAAATACGATGATGAATATTCAAATTACTATATAATTTGTCCTTATTGCAAAAAGGAAGTTATTTCTGATACGGAAGGTTTGGATTTTGAAGAGGATGACGAAGAAAGATCATGTTCATGTGGAAAACGTTATTATTTACGCTCTGAAATCGAAATATCACACACTACAAAACCTTGTTGTGAACTGAACGATGAAAAACATGTTTTTGTTGAGAATGAAAGAGGTTTTAAAACTTGTTCGGTTTGTGGGTTGGTTGAAGCATAAATTAAATTGGAGGTATGGAATTATGAGAATGTACAAAGAATGTCCTGTTTGCCATTGGCATGGGAGAATCCCCCTAAATCAATCAGAATTTCAAGATGCGATTGAGTGGATAGATGGAATGAATTATTGTGCTGTCGATAGCGATGGGCGTGTTTCTCAATATATAGAGCAACCTAGATTCACTGGGACATTTTGGGTAGGTTATGTTTTTGAAAACACAAATCATTTTGAAAGAATTACTGATCCAAAAAATTGGTTATTTAAAAGGGATGGTGAACTATGAAAGATTATTGTCAACAATGCGGTATAGAAATCCCACCACTTCGATCTTGTTGCAGTGGTCATGAATATGGATGCATGGGGATGCCTGTTGATCCTCCATTTTGTAGTCAAGAATGCCTGGATGAATGGCGTAATCAAAATTGTAGTCAAGAATGCCTGGACGAATGGCGTATTCAAAATCCAATAGAACACAAAGGAACAGATGAATTATGGATATAATCAAAGACTCAAAATGTCATAAACACGGTGTAGCTCTCTTGTATGAAAATAAAAGCGTTTTTTGTCCTGTATGCACAAAAATAGCCAGTGAAGAAGTTAAAAAAGTCTTTCCTCAGCCTGATAAAAATTGTAGGTGTACGAGGTGCAAGAAGATTTTTAAGGCGTTTCATTTGAAAACAAAATACTGCCTTGTTTGTCGCCCGATCGTGACAAAAGAGCAAAGAGCAAAACGAAACACGATATTGAAAGCAGAACGGGCGGTGAAACGAGCAGCAAAAAAACGCAAAAAGAAATAAAGCTTTTTTGTTGCTGTTTTAATTTATTTGTTATTTTGTGATTGATTTAACGAATAAGCATGTAATATTTAACTTTTAACAAAGGGAGCGAAAATGTCTATTTTTTATCAAGATGACGATGTAACATTGTACAACGACGATTGTAATAATATTATATCATCGCTGGATTATGATGTAATAATGATGGATCCGCCATATTCTCAAGAATTTCACGATAGAGGAAACTTGACGAGGAGTCGACCGAATTATAAAAAAATATCAGAGTATGGGAGTGAGCAAAATCTAAACTATACTGATATTTTTAATCTTTTAAAAAGTAAAATAAAAGAAAATAATATCTTTTCGTTTTGCAATAAGGAAACAAAATATGAGCTGATTACAGAAGCAAAAAAACACGGCTGGAATTATCAAGAACTAAGCTTTTGTAAGACCTCACCGACTCCATTTACAAATAATCAATGGCTTGTAGACATGGAATTTGGAGTTCATTTATTTAAAAATCTAAAAGTAAGAGGTAATTATAAAACAAAATCCTCTTTCTTTGTAATGAGTAATTTTAAAGAAAAAAATGTAAATCATCCAACTCCGAAAAAAGTTGGAATCGTTTATAGAATTCTTGAAAATATATCTGAAGAAAACCAAACAATTCTAGATCCGTTTGCAGGCTCAGGAACGACAGGAATCGCATGCAAGCAATTACATAGAAAATGTATTCTTATTGAAAAAAATATAGAATACTGTGAAATTATAAAACAAAGATTAAGGCAAGATTATTTATTTTAACGGAGACACAAAAAATGCACATAAGACTAAACACCGAAACATACCAAAAGCTAAAAAACATCTGTCAGAAATATGATGTTTCACAGCGTGAGGTATTTTCAAAAGCAGTAAGGAAAAATCAGCGTTTAAATTCCGTGGTAAACTTTGAACGTCCAGAACTTCACCACAACTTGAAACATAAATTAAACATCGACATTGGCAACGGAAATAATGCCGATGAATTACGTTGCATTCTTGACTGGTTTCTTGATATTCAACGAGCGGAACCGAAAAAAATGCCAAATGATTTTAGTTTTGGAATGTTACAAGGCAAAGATTATTTTATTGAGGGAGAAATTTAATTATGGATAATGAACTTTTTTTGAAAATAAATAAGATGTATGAAAAGATGAATGAAAAAGTTAATAATTTAAATTCTTCACTATCTCATATACGCGAAAATATAAATGAAGAAGTGAATAATTTAAATTATTCACTATTTCAATTACAAGAGACAATTGAAGATCAAGAACACTTATCTGCAGACGTGTACCAACTGCAATTTACGCAGGCTCTTGAATTTGGATTTGTTCCTGATGCAGAATTTAATCTAAGTTTTAAAAACAAAAACAGAAGTGGTGTATCATTAAAAGTCATTGCTTACACGATTAGAAGTGGTTCAGCTGCGGTTGTTTTTTTAAATAAAGCCGACAAAAGAGAAATAGTTCAACAAATAAATTCAATCTTTGAAAATTTAAACGAGACAACATGGGAAAAAATATAATGAACGTGCTTTCATTATTTAACGGCTTTTCAGGGGCTCACATGGCTCTTGAAAAAGCAGGGATTGAAATAAATAAATATTACAGTTCGGAAATTGATAAATATGCAAATAAAGTAACTGATTATCTATTTCCTGATATTGTACAACTTGGAGATATTACAAATTTTTGTTTCTGGGAAAGTTTATATAATTTCGATTTTTCATCTATAGATTTGATTGTGGCGGGCTTTCCTTGTCAGGCTTGGAGTGTTGCAGGAAATCAAGCAGGATTGAGCGATGCCCGGGGTAAATTAGCTTTATCTCTCCTCGACGTATATAATGAAGTGAAAAAACAAAATCCAGATGTATTATATTTGTTTGAAAATGTATGCATGATGAAAAAAGAACATTCAGATTTTTTAGATGGATTATTTGGAAAACATATGAAAATTAATTCAGCTCTTGTTTCTGCTCAAAATCGAAATAGAAAATATTGGTTCAATTGGGAAGTTGAGCAGCCTGAAGATAAAAATATTTTTATTAAAGATATTATTGAAGATGATTTAAATATATCGAAAATAGGAATTGAGCAAAAAGCAAGAGGTTTCAACAAAGGAGGTACTTATATAAAAAAAAGTCCGAGTTTGACGGCATCGACATGGCAAGAAAATAATAAATTATGTTTTGAAGTTGGGAAAGCGGATGACATCAAAGGACACGATTTTTTAAAAAGGATTTACGGAGCAAGTGGAAAAAGTCCGACACTTACGGCAATTTGTGGAGGTAATCAAGAAAGAAAGATAGCTATTGATAGTTCTCATTACAGAAAGTTAACAACAAGGGAATGTTTCAGATTGCAAACAGTCCCCGAAAAACATATCAATAAAATTTTAAATGCTGGCGTGTCAAATAGCCAACTTTATAAAATGTGCGGTAACGGATTCACTATTAACGTAATTGAACATATATTGAGATGTGTAAAATGAGTTTTTGGCGTATGAGATCAGTGAAAGCTAAAAAAGAACATCTATGTGAATGGTGCGGTGAAAAAATAAACAAAAATGAAGTATATGTAAGACATGTAGGCGTATGGAATGATGAGTTTCAGTGTTACGCAACACATTCTGAATGTTGGAATCAGCTAAACTATTCTGTGGGGAATTTGGAAAGTTGGGAAAGTGACGAATTAATGGTGCATGAAATAAAAGAAAAATTTGATGAATTATTTATTGAATCTTACAATGCTTACAATGAAAACGAGGTTGAAAAATGAACAAACAAATCTTGAAATATAAAATATTACGTATTTTAAACGAATGGGATAATATAGGATACGAGGGTAAGTTTTACGGCTATGATGCTCTGAAATACGCAATTAATAATTCAATTCCAAAAAAGGAGTATAAAGTCTGCATGAAAGAGTTAAAATATGAGGGATTGGTTAATTTATGTACTCTTTTCGATGATGATGGTCATTTGCATGGCAGTGGCTATTTTATCACAAAAAAAGGTATTGACATTTTAACATGCAGGAAAGATTTAAAATGAAAACAATAATAGCATTTGGAATAATAATAATTTGTACGCTAGTAATCTTACACGCAAAAGAAGAAATCTCTAAGAAAACAGAACTAAGTGGAAATATCTCGATTGAACAACAGGATGAAATGACAGGAGATTATCTGTTGAGTTGGTCATCATTATTTAACACAACGCCCACTTTAGACATATTTAATGGATATCAAAATAAATACAAAACTATCTATTTTATAAATCCAGAACAAACAGAAATACAATTCAAGTGGGCTTATATGCCTTTTGAAAAAGAAAACATAGAGCCTTATCTATTTTATGTTGAACGGAAAAAAAATAGGTATTTAATCAAAATCAAAGGTAAAAAAGATATAACTATTTTATTTAACAAGGAACAAAAATGAACGAATTATTTAAACTACCCGAAATAAAAGAATTTTGCAGGACGTGCAAACACCGTGAAAGATGGGAATGCGGCGGCAAAATTATTCAATATTGCGGTGTTCGTAAATCAAACAGGACACATAACGGAAAATTAAAAATCAAGTGCAAAGATAAGGCTTGTGGAAGATGGGAAAAATGAAAATTAATAACCCAAAAAACAATGTGAAACGGCTTGAAAAAATGATTAGAAGTTTAAGTGAAAATATACATCCTAATCCATTTGTTATTATTTGCGATTATTGTAAATATTTAAATAAATGTTCGGAGCCATGTAAATTTAAATTAAAAGATGAAAATTAAATGCAAAAAATAAATAAAGATGGGAAAAACGTAAAACGGCTAGAAAAAATGATTAGAAAACTAGACACAGAAAAAGGGCATGACGATCCTTTTTCTATTATTTGCGATTATTGTAAACACATTGCAAAATGTCCCTATCATTGCATTTTTAAGCTGAAATATGAGGTTTAATACTTAATTCTCACATAAGTTCTTATTGCTCTATACTGCATAATAGCCCGAAAGGTATTCATATTATTCTCAAGGAGCAATCTAAGGTATTGTATATCGGCTTCTTTGCGTGTACAAAATTTATTATTTTCTAAAATTATGCAGTATACATCATGAACAATTGCAGGAAAAAACATATTAAGCGTATCAATGCTGATTCCGCTTGCGCCGTCCCAAATCCAGCCTTTTTTTACATAACACAAATGCCCGCATACTTCTATATGTTTGTTTATTTTTAGAGGAGGGGAAAAAAACGGCATTCTAAAGCAAAGCTCTTCTTTCAGTTCGTATTTACAAGGCAAAAACAAACGCTTTTTAAGAGTTTTTACATATCTTTTCTTGAATTCTTTTTGTTGTCGATTGTTCAATTTTTACAACCTTTTTTTTGAATTTATCGGATTATTTTAGTTTATTACCTTTCAATTCTCCACCGCCTTTAGTCTCGTTCAAGGCTTCCCCATCATGCGCCATTGACGAGCGGTTATTTAGCATATTTACGCTTACTGCTACATTTTTACATCCTGCCATCATCACCAAAACAAATAGCAACAAACAAACGCAAATCATCAATAGACATTCTTTATCGTCATTTGGTTCTAACATTTTGAGCCTCATAGTAAAAATTTGCAATCAATACAGGGATTAATTCAATATCTGTTTTAATTTTTGATATATACCGTCCTGTTTTGTCCTTTTCCCTTATGTTTTCTTCCGTTTCTGCCGAATAATATAAATAAGGCGTGTTCAACCTCATTAATACACTTTTAAGCTCGTATCCTTTGAATATACGGTCTAGATGAAAATCAATAACTGCAATATCAAATTTTTCTGTATTCAGTTTCTCAAAAGCTTTTAATACACTTTCTGAATGGATAATTTCCCATTCAGGTTCGTAAATTCCGATAAGTTTTCTAAACGATTCCGCAGTATATATATTGTCTTCAATATGTAAAATCTTCATTTATTATGCCTGCAGTTATCGCAATGTTTATGAATGATATTTTCCACTCGTTCCTTGAATGTATTCTCATTTATAAACTTCTCATGGAACTCCATGTTCTGTTCTGCGATTTTCGTGAGAGTCTTCAGCACTTCAGATTTCACCTCGTTTAATTCGGTACTCAATTTTGTATATTGAGCAACCGAAAAACGAACAGCAACAAGAATAACACCTGAAACTACAGATGCAGATATTGCAATTACTACATCCATTTGTTTTAATTCCTTTCTTGGATCGTGTACTCGTAAACCTTTGCAGTTCCTCCTGTAAACTTGGAATCAGCAAGGATTAATTGAAATGATTTAGCGGCTACAAGTTCATAGAGGCTTTTCGTACCACCTTCAGGAATTTCAATGGCTAAATCTTTGATATTTTCGACATTGACATTGATAGAACCTATTGCCCTATTTCCTGCCTGATATGCCTCTGTGTTTGCATAGCCAGCTAAGCGAATACTTGCAGATGGGCTTGAAGGATGCGTATTGATCCTGATTGAGCTAATAAACCAGACTGGTGCATCTACCCCGTATCGAGTCTCAATTTCTTTCTCGACGTACGAGACTGCGGTTGTTTCTGCGATTGCTGGCAGTGTGAGAAATGCGGTTAAGATTAATAGTGTGAGAACTTTCTTCATGTTGTACTCCTTTTGTTGTTTGTTGTTTTCCTTTGCCATTGTGGGAAAGGATTAAAATTATGGAATTCTTACGTATCCACCAGAATAAACTCTGATATTATTACTATTCTCTTTGTTTATTACGGTCACAACGCTGATATCCCCCGTGTGCATTTTGAATTGAGATTTCAAAGACAATGTTTTTGGTGTCCCTGCTGATATAGTTTCAGAAGGTTCAGAACCGTGTTTATTGACAATATGATATTGATTTGTTGGCGTTCCGTCATCCGTGAATGTTATTGCAGATCCCCCCTCTGTATACGAAATTTGGAATGTATTTGTTGCTTTATTGACAACATAATAAATTATATCTTTTCTTAATTCAGCAGGTAATGTTCCTGCCGTATTACGAAAAACAATAGTATCGTCATCAACAAGAGCAGTTGCGGTTTCATTTATAACATTCGTGCCATTTGTGAATGTTACATCCGTGCTGTCTTCAACGTGTATAATCCACTCTCTAATTCCTATTTCATATGATGATGTTGCCTGATCTATCCTCATATCTCTGTTAATGTTTATTAATTGTTCTTCTAAAGCGGTTAGTGTTATAAATCCTGTCGCATCTATTGTTATTCGTTCTTCACCGTCTGGAATCCAACCATCTACGTTAGAAATAACATACGCATTTTGTGCAGGAATGTCTATTATTATGGGACTTGAGGATGGTGTCTGGAACGCTTCCCCTGCAATATGACTCGCAGAAACACCAGTGCTTGCAAAACAATTGACATTCAAATCAGTTTGGTCTAATCCCCCTGTGTCAAAAACTGTGCCTCCGTAAGCAAGAACGAAATTAGAACCTAGAATATTTACAAACCCAGTTAATCCCGAGTCTAAATTAAAGCAAGTATCCCCCGCTAAGGGAACCATTTGGCAATTTACAAAAACATTGCTTATTGTTGTTCCTGATAGCGAAATATACACATCTGAAAATGAAGATGATGCTTGGAAAGATAAGGCTCTACAATAACTTACATTACAATCATTTAAGGATAATGTTCCTGTAATATTTTTAAATGATGTTCTTTCAATCACAACAAATTGAATGCTATCAAGTATGCCTATTTCTATGTTATCGAAATCAGATAATATAATAGCAAATGATAGTCCTGCAGGGATATCAAAACATGTATTTGTTCCATCCCCAGCGATTAATATATCAAATACCTCTAATGAGAGATCTGTAAACGTATTCAACCCCCGAAAGAGAGCACCTGTACCATTCCATGTAATCGTGTTGCTATGAATTTGCGTTACTCTTACGGAATCATTTGGAATTGCAAATGGAATTGTTAGTGTAGGTGCATACGTGAACACATACCTTTTATTTGCTGCTAAATGATAACAATTACCTCTAGCATCTATATTTTGAGGAGTGGGAAGGTCTGTGTCACTGTTGATATATATTACATTCGTTGATACTGCGGTTATTGCGTCAACCACCGCACTCGAAGTTGGGATATGCGTGTCATCATCGGTTAATGTTTCTTCTATTGTGTCAACTGCAACTAATGAAGCATTACCAAGTTTTAATGTTCCATCAATCATCGTGTTCCCGTTTTTCAGGACTTGGAATGCGTTGTTACGGTCTCCTGTTCCTGTTCCGTTTCCAAGGGTGAATAGAGCTTCGTCATCTTCCCATTGTGTCTGACTCCCTCCTGAAATCACGTTATATTGTCCTGCTGTAAATTCTGCGTAGTCGTGTGCATTAGAATTTCCCATTGCGCCAGAATAAGCGCCATCTGCGTATCCGTTTGACATTGCAAAAGAATAATCACCCAGTGCTTCGCTGTTTGACACTGCAAAAGAATAAACCCCTATTGCGTCACTATTAGTTGTAGCAAAAGAATAATCTCCTACTGTATATCCGTGAGCTGCGGCAAAAGAATAATCTCCGTCAGCAAGTCCACCTGTCATAGAAAAAGAGTAATCTCCCGATGCAGAACTATTTGAACCTACTGCAAAAGAGCCTATTCCAACATATACATCGTTCCATTGCGTCCCAGTGACAGTCCCAGCTCTAAATGCGCCTTTAGCCTTATCGAAAAACATTCTAGAATCATAGTCTGTTACACCATCGACATCGTCAAGTTGATACGATCCAAAAACGAAGTCATCGGTAGTTAAATCTCCTGGACCATTTGATGTTACATTGGAAGTCGTGGAGAAGGATAAGTTATCATCAACATATTTCTTGTTTGGGATGTCATCATCATCAATAATAAGAGTTTCATAATTGGGAGTATCAACGCTTAATGTTCCATCTGTTTCAATAACTAACCTATCGACTCCCCCTGTGTTAAACGTGTGAGTTTGCGCTCCTGTAGTCGCTTTTGCTCTGTATAGCTCATTGCTGCCCTGCCCTCTGATTACCGTATCCGTATCAGCATAAGTATAATTAAAAATACAAGTGCCGTCTAGTTGGACCTCATTTAAACCATCATTATAATATAAAAAACTCCCTCTTGAAGTTCCGAAAGTATAATCTATACCCTCTCCGCTGTCGTTCGTTACAATTTCATTAGTATCTAAATAAAATAACCCGTTTGCGGTTACTTCATCAATAACGGAGAGAGAAGTCACATCCAGCGTTAAATTGTCTGTTAATCCTGAATAATCAAGCCATTCTGTGCCGTCAAGGCTTGCATCTTTCCGAAATAAAACAGCGCAATCAATAGCATCATCGTTGATAATAACAGAGTCAAGATCTGCATCAATTGTAAATAGTGCGCCGTTGTCACCGTTTATAATAGTGTCATAATTAGCTAATTGTGAATTTATGTAAAAAGACGTATCAAATTTTAAACAATTTCGCGAAAACCCTGGACGAATCCAAATAGCATCGATTCCGTCTAAACCTATTTTTAAGTGTCCTGAGCTGTTTATTTCTATATGGGCGGGTGAGTCGGGATCGGCGTTTGTTAAGCTAATTCCTACATTTTCATTGCCTGAAGTGTTTTCGATTGCTAGGATTGTAGATTGTGCTTTATCATCCGTGATTTTTAAGATGCCTTTGACATCTAAAATTAAGTCCGAATCAATTGTCACGGTATCACCTGAAAAGCTCATACCTGAAACTCCACCAAACGAACCAGCATCGTTGTACTGAAAGTCTCCTGATAAACCTGCAGGAGTTCCACCACCACCACCACCGCCATCGGTTCCATAATCGCTCCGTTCAGCGTCCAGAATAGCATCGTAGTAAGTCCCTGCACTCAATCCAATTGTAACAATAAAAAGTAATAATAGTAGTTTTTTCATAGTGTATCCCTTATTCGTTAATTCCAATATATGTAGCAGTCCCACGATTTGCCCATAAATCAAATGTTTTTGTAATAGTCGTTAAATCTCCATCGATATATATTTTTTTAATAAAAACCTCTTCGTCCCCTGCTTTGTAGCGAATAAACGTAGTGTTTGCGGTTGCTGTGTCAATTTGATAGGCTCCCATTCCTTTTGCGACATCTGAACTGTCTTGCGCCTGCATAAACGTTCGCTTGCTCTGCGTCTCGTTGATATTGACGGCGTATAGTGATACAGTTAAGAGGATTAAAGTAATAATTAGAAATATAGTACTTTTTTTGGGGTGTAGGTGTAAATCGTTCATTTTGTTTGCTCCTGTTTGGGTTTTTGTTTTGTTTTATTTCGTTCTATTTTATCTTGCGTTTCTCTTCTTATTTTCCGCAAGATTGATTTATATTCTGCATCTGCTGTTATTTCTTCGGCAATGGCTAAATAGCCGATAAAGCGAATTTCTGACACGTCTATATTTGCACCTTGCACTATCATTTCTCGCAATTTGTCAAGTGGTATTTTAATGAAGACTTTTTCCACTTGCCAGCCTTCCCTTTTTGCCTGCCTTAATTCCGCATATAATTCTTTCCTATTGTCAGGATTTCCGTTTTGAACTTCATTTAATAGAATAAAAGCAGCTGATAAATGTTTTATTACGCATTCCTCGCAAGGTTCGACTTTTTGCCGTCTTGAATTTTGACTTAATGGTTCATTTAAACTTTTGAATTCCTCGTCACTTAAAACCTTTTTTAGCTCTGTATTATCCCATTTTTCATTTTTCATAACTCCTTTTACAAGTCGCTCTAGTCTGCTGTTTATTCTATTTACTTCGCAGTTTTTACAATTCCCATTATCGTATCTTTTTAAAATATTTTCATATCTTTCTTTTCGTTGTGGGAATGTTTGTATAAATAATTCTGAATGTGTTATGTATATATGTTTCATTTTTTGCACCATTTTATATAATTTGTTAATATTGCTGCACATACTTGTATAGTTTGCGTTTCTGTGTCAAGTTTCAAAATGCTTTGGAGAGGTTCTTCGTAAACCGAATCTATGCCCGTAAAGTCTTTTATTTCACCTCTTAAAGCTTTTTTATACATTCCTTTAACGTCTCTTTTTATGGCTATTTCAAGGCTACAATATACATTAACAAAATTAATACAAGGGTTAATTGATGCTAGTAATCTTCTCTGTAATTCGCAAGGAGTGACAAAAGAGCAAATTACATCATGTCCGTTATCGTTGAATATTTTCGATATTTCTGCAACTCGTCTTAAATTCTCGCTCCTGTCTTCAATAGAAAAGCCTAAATCTGAATTCAAGCCTTTTCTGAGAACGTCCCCGTCAAGTCTAATCGCATTGTGTTTAATTGCCTCTGAAATCGTCGTTTTCCCTGCGCAAGGTCTGCCAATCAGCCATATTGTGTTATTCATCTTCAACCATCCAGTTATTGTTTTTAATACTGTCCTTGATGCTAATTCCTTTGTTTTCGCATTCATACAAACAAGGTAGATTTTCCCAGTTTATGCCTCTTTCCGTTGCTGATTTAGCAAGTCTTTTTTTTACTCTTGCGTCACTATAGCAACTTTTGCAACCTGTGGTGTAAGTCATTCTATTAACTCTTTCACAAAACCAGCTTTTTTCTGTATCTTGTTTTAATTTGCTATATTCTGTTTGAAAAGATATAACCTTTCTATAATCTTTTTCCGAAAAGGCTTTATATATCTTTTCTGAAATCTCCCAGTAATTATTTTTTACATCTTGCGGGTAACTTCTCCGTAGCTTCGGGTTAATTCTTTTTATCGACTCCGTGAAATCTCCCTCATTTAAAAAGCTCTGAACTCTCTTTAATTCTTTTTCAGGCTGTTCTAATAAATCCTCAAAATGAAGAAATAAAACCTCTTTGTTTTTATACTTTAATAGCCACTTCGCAGCCTGAATTGTCACATTAATGTACATTTCGGGGCTGTGTATTGTTACTTCATCTTCAAGATGCTTTATTCCTTTTTCTGTCTGAAAGCTCGGTAAATTCCTTTTTAGCCTTTCTTGTGACTTTGCAACGGCTCGGGGATGTCTAATCATATATATTATTTTATCGATATATTGAGGATCTGAATTTATTAATCCTTGCGATACGATTTTACATATACTTTTTTCTTTTTCTTTCAATAATATTTCTAAGTTGTTTGCATCTTTGAATCGATAAAAACAGCCTTGGACGGTATAAAGCATCTCCCAAAACCCATTTGGATTCATATCTTTTGTTTCTTCAAAATCTTTCACGGGGTTAATACCGCTTTTTCTTTCATTTAGTTCTTGCTTGTATTTTCTTATATCGTACTGTCCATTTGTCTCTTTTGGAGCTTGATTATTGTAATATTTTATTTTTTGGTCTTGTGGGAATTTCTTACCTAATATGCGTTTTTCTCCGAATGTTTCACGCATTATATCCATCATCAAACTTGTACCGCTTCGAGGGCAACCGCTTATTATTATCATTTTTATCCTTTATGTTATATCCCATGCTATTTGAATACCTGTATTTAATTCAACTTTTCCATAAATTCCATCTACAGTTATACTTTTTTGCCATAATTCACCGCTAATTAATGATAAATTATGTTTATTTATAGAAGTACTAGCTAATCCAAAGGTAGGAATTGTGTACCCATAACTTGTTACACCATGAAAAGGTGCACCTAATCCTCTAACCCGCCTAGATGTTAAACGAGCATAACCGATGGAAAGACTTGTAAAAAAACGAACTCTAGTAGTTTGTTGATCCCATGTTGCATTGTATATTATAGTGCTATTAGTTAAACTGCCATAACTCCACATGCAATGTTGACCTATACTATTTCTGCCTCCCGTTCCTGCTTTAATATTCATCATTGGAAATCTTGCTACTTCATAGCTGGCATAATCGTAATCGGTATAAAACCTTGTTACTTGAGGCGGTGGGGATCCTCCCAAAACTGACGGGCAAGGAGAAACGGAAAATGCATACTGGTCATGTCTCATTGTACTTGTCGAACAAAACGGATAAGAATCATTATTGTAAAACTTTTTGCCATAAAAATTGTAGTAGTCTCCGCCTGTGTCCGTACCGTCTCTATTTGTTGAGGTTATTCCTGTAATTGTTATCAAACCAGTATAATCTTCACAGCCACCACCACAACAACAATCCTCATGCATTGCTATTTTCCCATCATTTATCAATATTTCATTATCAATGGTATAAATTGGCATATTATGGGCACTCCGTACCTGTAATTGTTATACTTGATCCTGCTCCATCATCTCGTAAAACTTTTAATACTGTTGTTGAAAAAACTAAATTGCCTCCGCTTAGGGACGCGCCTGTAATGACCGTTACAGTGTCAAAATCATCTTCGTCAACTTCACTTGAACCAATCCCGCTAGCTTTTACCTTGACTTGATTTGTAGCAATTTCTAGCGTATGATTGTCTACATTAACTTCAAGAGCTCCGTTTGTATCCTGCCCTATACCGTCCCCTGCGACATTTGAGTTGATGTGTTTATCTTCAATCCCATCATTTGTAATGTCTAGTTTTATATTTTCATCCGCGCCATCGGTTTCTATCGTTTTTGTTATTGCAGATTCAACAAGTATTTTTTCTTCAAGATAATTTGGAGTAGTATCATCGGCTGAAACAAGAACTTTATTTGTGTCTTCGGGCAATGCGTGAAATCCTTTTAATCCTCCATCATCTGTTCCGTAATATTTTTCATT
>Ga0164310_10000094_pt1 | contig 42282 bp, 44 predicted proteins | sample GuaBasSedimGuay1_FD_121795 | JGI IMG/M metagenome (GOLD analysis project Ga0164310, IMG submission 121795) | Subseafloor sediment microbial communities from Guaymas Basin, Gulf of California, Mexico - Guay1, Core 4569-9, 0-3 cm | ecosystem: Environmental > Aquatic > Marine > Hydrothermal vents... | reverse complement strand
GCTTAGAAGGCTTTCAGCCGTTGGGCTTCTATCCATATTTCCCGTGCAGACGAAAAGCACTCTCTTGACCATAGCACATCAGAAAACATTCTCAACAGACTGCTGAAATTTTTTTCTATCAGTTGCTTTTACATTTTTTAAAAAGCGATATTAAGGAGACAATTTTATTACTGAAAAAGGATGTCATGTTTGCGAGTATGGACGAGATCCGAGCTTTACTATTATGTCTTTTATTTCCCCTCCTCTCACCACGGTAATTTTAATCTTATCTCCCGGAATCGTGTTTCTTTCCAAGTATGTGGATAAATCATCACCATTTCTAATACGCGTCCCATTCATCATTATAATGATGTCTCCACCTATCTTGATACTTCTCCCATCAATGAGAACTGTTTGATCTCCCCCTCTTAAACCATATTTTTCAGCAGGGCTATTAGGGAGGATGTCAACTATCAGCCACCCATAAGTCACATTTACGTTCATTATCTTTGCTAGATCAAAGTTCACATCTATCCCGACCACGCCTAGCCAAGGATGAGGATACTTCTTTCCCTCAATCAAATATGGAAGTTCCCTAAGTATAGTGTCCGAAGGAATGGCGAACCCCACGCCCTGAGCATTCGCCATAATAGCGGTTGTAACTCCAACTACCTCTCCGAAGATATTAAGAAGTGGACCTCCAGAGTTTCCAGGATTTATGGGAGTACTTATTTGTATGACATCCGCTATAGGGTAGCCTCCAGCCTCAGATTCGCTTATCGTTCTGCCCAGATGACTTACCACCCCCGTGGTGATGGAGCCCGCTAAGCCGAAGGGATTGCCAACGGCTACTACTGGATCGCCAATCTTTAATGTAGATGAACTTACGATCACCGCGGGTTTTAGTTTATGTGGAGGAGCTTCAACCGATAATATGGCCAAGTCGCTATACGGGTCTTTACCGATTACTTGAGCTGGATAGGTTTCGCCGTCTAAAAGCGACACAGTTATATTTATAGCTTTATCAACAACATGATTATTTGTTATTACTATAATTTTCCCGATATAATTGTAGATGAAACCTGAGCCTTGAACGTTTGAGTATTCCATCCAGAACGGAGAGGACTGTACAATAACTTTGCCTCGGATGACGACGACGGAATCCTTAATTTTCTCATAGATTTTTTCATAGGAAAAAATTGTTGATGCATTATAAGTCTTGATTTTTTCTTTAAGAGAAGAGAGCTCGCTACGTATCTGTGATAGTTGACTGTTTAGTTTAGTGATTTGTTCATTTCTTTCATTTATGGCTCTTTGCATTTCCTTGATGGTGAATCCTAGGATGGAAATTGATCCTACATATAGAATCAATAAGAGAATCAGTAAGCTCTTTAGTGTCGGAGTATTATTATGTTCACTCACGGATTTTCTCCTCCCGCTTACTGAAGCATTTAAATCTCCTAAGAGTTATATACTATTTCTAAAAAATAAAAATGATAGCTCAAATCTTTTTTGGAGGATTCATCAAAAATAGATTAGCTTTCTTTCCCGGTCTACACGACTTTATCATATCTATCGATTTTATGAGGATTCTTTGATATGTTTCATGTCACCCTTATTAGCTCACTCTGGATCTTTCAGCCACATTCTATGTTGTTCATCCGAATCTAAGCCTCGCCTTATGGGATGCCTCCATCGCTTATCCTATTTTGAGGGTGACGTTAAAACTCAAATAATCCGAATTTAGCATTGAGTATTGATTTGAATGATTTTACATGAACCTTAATTTCATTCTTCTCAGGCATCTTCTCAAGTTCTGAAATTTAGATCATTTCAGTATGCAGCTATACGCATGCTTATCTGTCTATACAAGGAACTAAATGGTTTAAAAGGAGAGACTTTTCCTTATAATTAGAGATCATATCGAGACCGAAATAATGAACAATCATCTCTTAGATCGAAACATAGCGGAGTCCATCTTAACAATTTGTAAGAAAGAATTTTCAGAGAAGATATTATCCATCCTTGTTAGTTCATCTTACATAGTGAAGTATAATAAAATAGATGTAATATTGATACTTGAATCGATAACACGTAAATTACTTTATCGACGAGTAACAATTAACAACAATATTATATCTATCTTGGCCGTTGATCGCAAAAGTTTCGAGAAAGATGTGAATGATGACTGGCTTGGAGGAGTTTTTGTTGAACCCTTGCTCATGCCTTATGAGCCATTGCTCAATAAGGATTTTCTATATAAGCAGGAAGTAAAGGCAAAGAAAAGACTGATTGTTGAGATAGTTGAGAATCTAATTCTTGAATATCCTGAGATGTCGAGGGAGATGCTTATAAAACCGGAATACTTTATGTGGGAAGCCATAACACGTAAGGCTTTTCTATATCCTCCAGTAGCATGTAAACTTTTAGATCCACTGAAAAGAGCTGATCGAAAGGTTCAAGAATTAATCATGCGAGGGTTTAAGGATGCTTTGAATGAATTGATGAGGGAAGGCATTATTTACTTCTCTAATGGATATATAAAAATTAGCAAGGAGTATATTGACGCGTTTAAAAAGAAGAAACTTCGTTTTCCCAATATTCTAAGAAAGATTCGTAACACTATTCTCAGATATGGAATTGAAGTTTTTCCAAAGATGATGCACTCTCTTCTTGAAGATTACATCCAGTACGCTAGGCAGTCGGTAATCGAGAGAAAGAATCCTTTCTCAGTGATCGAAGATCCGGATGCATTCATCTATATTCCAACATGCTCGGGGATTATTTCTCTTTCAAATAGAATTAGATTTGGAGAATTCGCCGAGAAGATATTCTCGGAAAAGAGAAGTTCTCTTATCAAGGTTAAAAGACTTGGAGGAGTTTTGAACTCCGTCTATTTAGTAAGTACTTCCGGTAGAAAAAAGGTAGTTTTGAAGGTCTTTAAGAGCTGGTATGATCTTAAGTGGCTTCCAATAGCATTATGGACTTTAGGGACGAGAGGATTCGCGGTCTTAGGAAGAAGTAGACTTGAGAGAGAATACGCAATAAATAGGTTCCTCTCAAGTCATGGCATAGCTGTTCCTAAGATAATATATGTAAGTCCAGCTGAAGGGATGATAGTTCAGGAATATGTAGATGGGGAGAGATTAGCTGAGGTGATCAGGAGAATCTGTTCATCCCGTAATGGTGGAGAACATCTTTGCTCAATCATCTGCAAGGTGGGAGAAGAGATAGCTAAGGTTCACGCCTTAAATGTTTCGCTTGGAGATTGTAAACCCGAAAATATTAAGTTAACGCGGGATGGACACATTTGCTTTCTAGATCTTGAACAAGCTGAGTATGGAGGAGATAAGGTTTGGGATATCGCTGAATTTTTATACTATTCTGGACATTATGCTTTCTTCTCCTCCACTGAGATTCCGAAAAGAATAGTTGAGAGCTTCGTTAAGGGATATCTGAGGGGAAATGGCGACATAGAGAATGTGAAAAGAGTAAAATCTCCAAAATATATCAAGGTCTTTAGCTTTTTCACTCCCCCTCATATCCTCTATGTAATAGCAAGTACGTGCAATAACCTTTATAAAAAGATTAGAAAAGAAGACAAAGAGTAGACGACCATATTTTTATTATTGGCGTCACATTATCATATAGAGCATAAAATGGCAACCCTTACATTCTATGGCGGAGTGAATGAGGTAGGCGGCAATAAAATTCTTGTCAAGGATAAAGATACACGGATACTTTTAGACTTCGGCATGCCCTTTTCTTTAAGAGATCAATACTACTCGATTCCATTCCTCTCTCCGAGAAATGAAAGAGATCTTTTAGAACTAGGGATCTTACCTCACATTAAGGGAGTATATAAGTTTGATTCTGGAGAATCGATGATAGATGCGGTTTTCCTTTCTCATTCACATATGGATCACTCAGCTTACATCTCATTTCTGAAGAGAGAGATACCAGTATATTGTGGTGAAACAACAGCAACGATACTGAAGACATATAGCAAGATTCATCTTCCAAGTTTAGAGTTTAACTTCGAAGGGTTAAAGTTCAAGACCTTCAGAACCGGAGATCACATAAAAGTTGGAAATATTGAGGTTGAGCCGATCCATGTTGATCATTCCGTTCCAGGATCTTATGGATTTATCGTCTATACTTCTTCGGGAACGATCGTATACACTGGGGATTTTAGGCAACATGGTTCCAAGCCCGAATTGACAGAAGACTTAATAAATAAGTCTTCAGAAGAGCGCCCGGACATTGTGATCTGTGAGAGTACAAACATGACATCTGTCGAGATCTCCTCTGAGCGTGAAGTGATGAAAAAACTTAACTCCATAATCCAGCGCACTTCTGGATTGGTTATGGCGAATTTTGCATCCGCAGATATAGACAGGCTTAGATCATTCTATGAGTCTGCGAGAAGAAATAATAGAAAACTCGTGATTACCTTAAGACAAGCATATCTGCTTCATGAGTTGAGTAAGGATCCCCATTTGAGCGTTCCTAAGCTCGATAGCGAAGGGCTTCTGATGTTTCGCAAAGAAAAAAAGAGATATTTCCAGTGGGAGAAAGAAGCGATGAAGATGGGAAAAATCGTTGACTCGCATGAGGTATCTTCGAGACAGAATGAGATGGTGCTGGCATGTTCCTTCTATGACCTTAATGAGCTTAGGGAGATAAAACCCGACGCTGGAAGTTGCTATATACTCTCATCCTCAGAGCCTTTCAATGAAGAGATGGAAATAGACTTCAATAGACTAATAAACTGGCTTGAGCATTATGGTCTGCCTCAATTTCACGTTCACGTCTCAGGTCATATTAGCCCTCTTCATCTCAGAGAATCGCTTCGATTAATTAATCCAAAGAAAATCTTTCCGATACATGGAGTTCATCCTAAACTTTTCAGCGTCTTCATGAGAGATCTGAAAAGCAGAATTGTTTTGCCAGAGAAAGAGAAGAAGTATCGCATATAGGCTTTTTTCACATAGAATAAACGTAACGCTTAAAGATCGATATGAGAATTCTGGCTAATGAAGCAGCCTTGAAAAGAATGATTCGAGAAAACGATGACGTTCTCCTCTATCTGGATAAGCGTAGAAGCTATCTTGTTAAGGTTGAAAGAGGAAAGAAGCTACATACTCATAAAGGCTTTATCAACATTGAGGATTTATTAGGGAGAGAATATGGCACATGTATACGAAGCAGTAAGGGAGTGAAATTTGTAGCTTTTCACCCGACAATACGGGATTACATCTTCAAGATCTCGAGGAGAACGCAGATCATATATCCGAAAGATATAGCGTTCATAATATTCTTCAGCGGAATAGGGCCTGGAAGTCGAGTTGTGGAGGGAGGAACGGGTGCTGGAGCCTTAGCTGCAGCTATAGCGAGTTACGTTAAGCCTTCCGGGAGAGTTTATAGTTATGAGATTCGAGAGGAATTTCTAAAGATAGCAGCTAAAAACTTTAAAAGAATAGGCATAGCCGACTATATTGAGCTTAAAAAAGGCGATTTAACGAAGAAAATTGAAGAGAAAGATGTTGACGCCGTGATTCTTGATCTATCCACTCCGTGGCTCGTTGTCTCCCATGCTTATGAAGCTCTGAAGGGAAGCGGATTTTTCGTATCCTTCAGCCCAACGATCGATCAAGTTGTGAAGACAAAAGAAGCTTTGATAGAAAGCGGATTCGCAGGAATAGAAACTTTTGAGACTCTTTTTAGGGGAATGCAGATCGAAAAAGGCAGAACGAGACCTGAAACATTAATGACTGGTCATACAGGATATATTACTATTGCCAGAAAAGCTACAATTTAAATTCTAAATGCAGAGAACATATGATAAGAAAATTGGAGATGACTTAAACTGCCTAAGAAATCTGGCGACGAAAGCTATTTGAGAAAAGGGTTATCGGAGGCCATACTACTTATTCTATTTGCCGTTATCGGAAGCTTTGTATTTGAATGGGCGCTTGTCTTTATCCTTCAGACAGATGCTCCTTTCCATACGCCGATTTCAGGAAGTATGGAACCAACATTAAAAGTTGGCGATTTACTCATAATACGTGGAGGATTAAAAGCCAAGGATATTTATGCAAGTCCAGATAATGGAGATATCATAGTCTTTCGTAATCCAAGCGATCCTCAAGGGCCTCCCATAGTTCATCGAGCTATTAAGAAAATATATAAAAATGAAAAATGTTACTTTCTCACAAAGGGAGATAATAATCCAGGAGATGATTTAAGACTATTCGGATGGCTGGTTCCAGAAGAATACTTGATCGGAAAGGTTATTTTTGTGGTTCCCAAAGTGGGCTTTATTATGAGAGTTATGGATGAGACGAAAATAAATATTGGAGGATATGTCATTACTCTAAGAATGATTCTATTAGCGGCTGATCTCGCGGCACTTTTTTATCTATGTCTATCAGATAAAACAGCTAATAAGGCATAAGAACATTTAAAACCATTAAATATAAATTGTGCCACTTAAATCCTTTATAAGGAATTAGATTGTTTTTATTATCTAGTCCCAGATTTAAGAAGGTGAAATGATGCCAAGAGTTAAAGCCCAGATCAGAATAGAGAATGTAGTCGCATCCGCAACTCTAAATCAGAGAATAGATTTAAATTCTGTTGTAAAGAGCTATCCGGGAGTTGAGTATCATCCAGAGCAGTTTCCTGGACTTGTTTTTAGACTAAAGAGACCTAAGACCGCTACTTTAATCTTTAACTCAGGAAAGATGGTTTGCACAGGAGCGAAGTCAGAAAGGGAAGCCCGTGGAGCCGTAATGAAGGTAATTAATGAGCTTAAAAGAAGTGGAATAGTAATCGTGGGCAAGCCTGAACTAAAGATTCAGAACATTGTAGCTTCAGCTAATCTCTTTGGAATGATCGATCTTGAACAAGCAACTTTCACGCTTGGAAAGACCATGTACGAACCTGAACAGTTTCCCGGATTAATATATCGGATGGATGATCCTAAAGTAGTTATTCTCTTGTTTGCTAGCGGAAAACTTGTATGTACTGGTGCTAAAAAAGAAGAAGATGTGTATGCTGCCGTGGAAAAGCTTCATAGGCTACTTGAAGAGGAAGAGCTTATATACTATTAGATAATTTACGGACAAGATGCCTCTGAGGTATTAAGAATGTCGGGGAATTATCCGCATCATATGATAAAAGAGATATTCGAAGAACCCGAAGTATTAAGAAACACCATAAGATTGGAGCGTGATAGAATACGGGAATTATCCTCAAAGATCATCTCTGAAAATTATGAGATGTTGTATATTACGGGTAGTGGAACTAGCTATCATGCTGGACTCGCAGGTCAATATGCTTTATCAAATCTGGTTGAAATTATAGCTTTAACATTATCGGCATCTGAATTTCATCAATGGATTCCTCAAAAGATTCCTAGAAAAACCCTCTTAATGGCAATATCGCAATCGGGGGAGAGCTCGGACGTCATAAAGGCTGTTGATGCTGCTTTGCAGAGGCACATCGAACTACTTGCAGTAACCAATACATTAGATAGCACGCTTGCGAAGAAGGCTAACTTCTGCATCTTCCCAAGATCAGGTAGAGAACTCGCGATTCCAGCTACTAAAACTTACATAGCACAGCTGATGGCTATTTATATGTTTTCCATAAATCTTGCTTTAGAAAAAGGAAAGGACCACGGACTTTCAGAGATGGAAGAGAGCCTTTATAAGGCACCTCGAATTGTTAAGCTTGCTCTGGAATCTCTAAAAAGCAAAGTTCAAGAGACGGCGAACAAGTTTAAGGATAAGAACGCTGTTTTTCTGCTAGGAAGTGGTCCAAATTACGTTACCGCTTTAGAGGGAGCACTAAAGCTGAAAGAAACGTGCAAGATCTTCTCTGAAGGATTCGCAACTAGAGAATTTCTCCACGGCCCTATGAGACTTGTTGATGAGAAAACTATAGTGGTAGTGATGACCTCGTCAGATATGATTGAAGATGCAGTTAAGCTTAGTCGAAGCTTCAAAAGCTTCGGTGCGTCAGTCATCATAATATCCGAGAAGAGCCATAGAGTCGAGCAGCTAGTTAGCGATGTTAACGAAGCATTTCTTCTTCCAGAAGGCATGCCTCAACCGTTTTCTCCGCTTTTATACATCCTTCCTCTTCAACTATTCGCATATTATATGTCGGTATCAAAAGGTCTGAATCCTGATAAACCGGAGAAACTTGTGAAAGTAGTGAGGTAAAAGGAGATTTTATTGAAGATATTAGAGCATCATTATTAACTCAATATCAAAATAAGAGCGAATAATTAAAAAGAAATTATAATTAGTCCTTAATTGGAGAAGTAAAGCGTTGCGGTGGAGATTTTGAAAGTATCAGAAGCTATGGATGAAGAGATCGTTACGGTTGATGAGAATGCCCCCGTCGCTGAAGCGGCGGCTAAAATGAGCGAGAAAGGGAAAGGCTGTGTGATAGTTCTTAGGCAATGTAGGCCGGTTGGAATGGTGACTGAAAGAGATGTTACTTATAAGGTTGTTGCGAAGGGGCTTAATCCAAGAAAAGTTAAAGTTGGAGAGGTAATGTCTACTCCATTAATCGAAGTTGACCCAGACGCAGATTTAATAGCAGCTGCAAAGATAATGGAAAAACACAAAATTCGAAGATTAGCTGTTGTAAGAAAAGGCATTCTCTATGGTGTCATCTCAGCCCTCGACATCGCAAGGAATCTTGAAGGATACGTCGAAAGCGAAGTACGAAAGATTCTAAGGTATGCATTCTTCATGGCTTAGGAGAAGTCATCGCACAGTTTACATATCTACCACATTTTCTTAGTTTAAGCCTTAATTTGGAGCCTCACAGTCTTAAAACTTCATTGAATGAATATTCATAAATACTCATCTACGCATTTTTCTATATCATCAAGGTGCTATTGGGAAATGTTAAACGTGAATAGTATAAATGAGAAGATTCGAAGCATACGAAGAGGAAGCTTTAAGACCATTCTTTATATATTGATTCTCATAATTTTTCTTTCAATCATTAATTTTGTGTTTGGAGAAGCTCCATTCAAGGAGCCCCCGTTATTCCTGCAACCTTATAAGGAGAATCTCATGGTTTTAAAACCGCTTCTTATGTATGTGCGGGCGGCGCTTGTCTTCATATTTGGATACTACGCGCTTAATGCAGTATGCATGGTAGTTTACACTTACACATTAGGAATCTCTGATCATCCAACAGCCGCTATGATTAAAAGTATAACAAAAATCTCTGGAATAGCATTGTTACTTGGATTGGTTGGATCAATGTTCAATGTAAGTCCGGCGGCGGCGCTAACAATGGGTTCCTTCGGAGGAATGGTTATAGGCTTCGCTTCCCAAACAGTTTTGACGCATGTAATTGCTGGAATCTTCCTACTCATCACGCGTCCGTTTTCCTATGGAGATATCATAACTATATCTGGGCATACTGGAAGAGTTAAGGAGATTCGACTGATGCATATCGTTCTAGATACTGGAGATGAAGAGATTCTGATACCTAGTGGAACGGTTATAGCGAAGGTCTTCAAAAAGAAAAAAGTTTCTAATGTCCAAGAATAACTATTGATTAAAAGGAAAAGAAGATAAATGTAATTTTTCCTAAAGGAAACAAGATATTCATGTCCGATTAGTTATACTCAGCGATAACTTAAAATAACGGATTGAGCTGATGTTTAACCGGATCTCAATAAAAAGAATGGAATTAGACTGGAGGATAAGAAATGAGCAAAGAAGAAAAACCTCATCTGAATCTAGTGATCATCGGACATGTGGATCATGGAAAATCCACAACGATGGGTCACCTGCTGTATTTAGCTGGAGCGATAGATGAAAGAACAATTAGGCAGTACGAAGAGGAAGCTGCAAGGCTAGGTAAAGAAACCTTCAAATACGCGTGGATTCTTGACTCCTTGAAAGAGGAAAGAGAAAGAGGCCTAACGATAGATCTACGATTCCTAAAGTTCGAGACGCCTCACTTCTTCTTTACAATAATTGACGCCCCCGGACACAGGGACTTCGTGAAAAACATGATTACCGGAGCCAGCCAAGCAGATGCCGCTGTACTTTTCGTTTCAGCGAAGAAAGGGGAATTCGAAGCTGGCATAGGCCCCGGAGGCCAGACGAGAGAACATGCATTCCTCGCATTTACTCTCGGAGTAAAACAACTCGTTGTAGCGATAAACAAAATGGATGATCCTTCAGTAAATTGGAGTCAAGAACGCTACGAGGAGATTAAAAGAGAGATATCTAGAATGCTCAAGCTAGTCGGCTACAATGCTGACAAGATTCACTTCGTTCCTACATCCGGATGGACGGGAGATAACCTAGTAAAGAAAAGCGATAAAATTCCATGGTATAAGGGACCGACGCTGTACGAGGCTCTAGATTCCTTTAAATTGCCTCCTAAACCAGTCGATAAGCCTCTGCGAATTCCAGTACAAGATGTATACACAATCACAGGGGTTGGAACTGTTCCAGTTGGGCGCGTCGAAACGGGAGTTCTTAAGATAGGTGACAAAGTAATCTTTATGCCAGCGAATAAAGTGGGCGAAGTCAAGTCTATTGAGACTCATCATGTGAGAATACAGAAGGCTGAGCCTGGAGATAACATTGGCTTCAACGTTAGAGGAGTCTCAAAGAAGGATATAAAAAGAGGTGATGTTGTTGGTCACGCGGATAATCCGCCGACCGTCGCCAAAGAGTTCATAGGGCAGATAATCGTAATTCATCATCCAACGGCCATAGCCGCCGGATATACTCCGGTTCTCCACGCTCACACAGCGCAAGTTGCCTGCCGGTTTGTTGAGCTAATAAAGAAGATTGATCCACGTACTGGCCAGACAGTTGAGGAAAATCCAGCATTCCTTAAGACTGGAGATAGCGCTCTCGTGAGGTTTCAGCCTTTACGTCCAATAGCGGTTGAAACTTATACTGATTTTCCAGAGCTAGGCAGGTTCGCTATACGAGATATGGGAACAACAGTCGCCGCTGGCATAATCAGAGAGATCACTGTAAAGGCATAGAAAACGCAGTAATACCAAAAATAAACGTATCTTTATTTTTTGGCATTCGCGAGAGTGAGGAGAGAGAAGATTGTATGATAAAAAAGTTGAGATAATTTATTTCTATTCTAACCTGCAAGAGGATGAAAGCGAACTTTCAAATGCCAGTAAGAAGATTTCTCAGAAAAGAAGAGACATAAACATACATTTGATTAATGTTGATGACCCCAGAAATGAAGAGTTAGCTCAGCTTTATGAAGTTGACATAGTTCCAACGCTCATATTTTTGACTCCCGGAGGAGAAGTTGCTGCGAGGTTATCAGTTTCCCTTTCCGCTGAAGAGGTCATTCAAGAAATAGCTGACAAAATAAGCGCGGGTGAACTTCCAAACCCAGCTGTTGAAGAGAAGCGGAGAGAGATCTTAGAGAACTTGAAGAATATTGATCGAAGAAGCGATCTAACGGATATAATAATCGAGCAGATTGCGGATAATTTAATGGAGGCAATTACAAAATCCGAGATCATTGAGATAGTTAACTCGCATATTAGCGCTGTAAATCATACTATTCGTGACTTAGAGGAGATCAGGAGGATTCTAAAGAAGCATCAGAAACCTCATGAGATCTTCATAGTATAAGTTGATGTTTTAATTTTATCCTATATAGAAAATTTTCTCCGTGTCTTCAACTTTTTGTCTTCTTCTCTTGACGATTCTCTGCTCTTGCATCTGTCTTATCCTTTTTTCCAGTTCCTCATACTTCGATATTTCTTTCTCCAGATCCAGAAAGTCAATTTTAAATTGTAGCATTTTTGAAAGAAGGCTCAGAAGGCTCTTTGAGGCTCTGGGATCCGGCCTATGTCCTTGAGTCTCCGCTAAGAGGCAAAGCGCATTTATTCCTCTAAACTTTGCCAACCCAGCGAGGATTCCAGCAATTCCTACGATGGGACTCCCGGAAAATTTGCTTTTAGCCCCTAGCCTTTCAACCGTTTTAAGAATCTCTCTGCTTGTCGCGGATGCGAATATCTTAGGTTCACCCCTCACCTCCTTTTGATACCCGCCTAACGTTATTACCAGCCTAACATTCTTCTTTTCTGCATAGTCAAGAATAGCCTCAGCTACTTCATACTGGCCTTCAACCGTCTGAGCTTGACAATCTCCCGTTAATAAGATAAGATCTTGGTTTTCTTCATTGTTTCGCCAATAATAAAATTCTAGCTTGAGGAGGTTAATTTTCCCATTTTCATCGATCATAACATAATATGGGAAATGAGGCGAATATAGCTCAGCGATCTTCACCGCGTTTAGTTGCTTAATAAGATATTCTGAAGCGATTTTTCCCACTAGTCCAAGTCCTGGAAGACCTTCTATCAAAACGGCCTTTTCAGATTTCACCTCTTTACATTCGGATATTGTTGTCTTTCTCATCTGGTTTCTTGCCTCATCATACCTTTATAAATGGCATATTTATCATCCGGCGAGAACCTAGCTGGATGGGGCACATATGTTGGTCCTCCGCAGTGTGGGCATCTGGTCTTTTTAATTGTGTATTCTCTGCACCGCGAACATCTGCGCAATAGCCAACCCATATACGTCTATCCTCTTTCTATCTTTCCTTCTCCTCCGAGTCTCTTTATGCTCTGCATGACGATATCCGCAATTTTCTGAAATATGATATTGGCTGTCTTATAGTCTCGAGCGGTTACTTCAATCCTATATCGGGGAGAGGAGATTACATAGATTCTCTTGCTTGATCCGTTTGGAATCTTCACTTTCTCAGCCTCAGCAAAAGCCTTCTTTATTCTGAGAACGCCGTCGGGTTTTCTGCAGGAAACTCTTAATGTCCCCTGAACCTTCACGCTTGTTATTCTAATCTTTTCTTTCGCTATTTCCGCCAATACTCCAGCGATTCTGTGGGGTAAGCCAGCTCCTATAAGAGGATTAGCTCCTTCCATCGCTGCTTTTTCTAGGCCTTCATATGCTGTTCCGAAGGTTTCCTCAAGCGGAATCCATACTTTCTCATGCATCTCGTCAAGTGGAATGTTTAATTTCTGAGATAGGCTTCTCATAATGCTTTCTGCTTTTTTACTCTGTTTCCAGAGAAGCATTTTCTCTCTTCTTTCCCGTTTGGTGACCCTTCTCAGAGAAAGATCTATGTGACCCTTCTCCGGATCTACCCGCAATACTTTGAGAACTACCTTCTCTCCTTCACGAACAAAGTCACGTATATTCTTCACCCAGCTCGAGGAGATCTCAGATGTATGTAGGAAGCCTTCCTTTCCATACTCGTCAAGCATCACATAAACTCCATAATTTCTTATCTCATTTACTGTAGCTACAACTAATTCTCCTATTTCAGGCCAATCATCCCTTTTAATAGAGGACATAGCATGCTCTACTCCAAAACCCTAACTATCTCACCTTTTATCTTAGCTTTACCACCTATCGGCTCAGCGAGAATCGCCCCACAAATGTTACAATGAACAATGGATGCAACGTGACTAAATATTATCTGCTCATTTCCACAGTCTGGGCATCTAACCTGAAGAAATCTGCTTTTAGGCTTTGGAATTATCTTCTCCCACATATTCATATCTCATCTTCCTTCCTACTCTATTGTAAGTCTCCGCAGTCTTATACCCTTCCTATGGGATATGTATCCGCATTTTTTGCATCTAAGCTTCAAGGCTTGTTTCTTCGTTGTCTTTGCCTTTCTTCTAAGCATAGGATATTTTTGTCCGCCGTATCCCCTCTTTTCACGTTTATGATGGCGTTCTCCCTTAGCTAAGGCTCTTCGTTTGCCCTCCTTGTAAAGAGAGACCGTATGCTCCGTATGCATATTACATCTAGGACAGTATACACGTATAGTTCTTGGAACATTCATTATGATATCTCCCCTAGTTCAAGCATAGAACCTTCTTCGGATAATATTTAAATCTTATGAGAAAGCAAGTCTCCCCGAGAGCTATAGATTATTCCACCCTCTTCCCTCTCTTCTTTAAATTCATAACCTATCCTTTCTTCTTTGGCGCCCAGAGTTATTTTATTTCCGATATATGCCGCTATTATGGCGGATATTGGATTAAATAAGTAGGCGACTACGTCAAGGAAGGATAGTTCATATCCGCTGTATGCTTCAGAGAGCGATATATTATCAAGGTAGAGGGTTCCAAGCATCATCCCGCCTAGAATAGCATCTGCAAAAAGATATACAGTAAAAGCTATAAGTACGGCTTCTTCTAGCCTCTTTGTTCTGAAGAGGAAAATCACAAGTATTGAAGATATAAATGATGGAATGAAGTATAACTGGATTCCGAAGGAATTCAAAGAGGCTATCATGACTGAGATGAACGCGCCAAGAACGCCAGCTTGAAGAATTTTATCTAGAGACATTAATGGAGCCTTCGTGGGCATGACTGTTTTTCTTACGGGAGCTCCGCAGTTAGGGCAGTATTCTGCATCTTCAGGAAGTGGAAATCCACACTTATCACATCGCTTCACATTGCTTCACCAAATATTTTATTACTATTCTAATGCATGATTAAAGAGGATTATCCTTTAAAAACTCTTTCTGTGCGATAAAAGTAATAGTGATAGTCTCCCGTCTAAAAATCGCGTTCAAGTAGGAGTTTCTTCTCTATAGAAGAAATTCATAAGTAATTTATCAGTCTCCTCTCTGAGATTCCCATACAAGCGAAGTTGCATTCAGATTTGTAAAGAGACCGCTCCTTATTTCATTAGAGGGTATATATCAGTGATCGGTTTCAAGAGTAATGCAGAACATAAGGAAATCAGAGGTGGGCGGAAGAGAGGGTCTTCTCTGAGAAGTAAATCTGCAAAATATAGAATCATTGAGAGTTACTGGGTATGTAATCCGCTGGCGAAGATCGAGATAATCTCTCTTGAAGGAAAAGTAAAATATTTGGTTAACGAAGCGAGTCTTAGCCATCGGGAGGAGGAAACTTGTAAAAAGCTTAGGTCATTAATTACGAAGGAGCTAGCTCCCCCAGAAACCTTAAACGTGGATCTTGGGGCATATATTCTTTCGGAGGCAAAAAGACTTTCTAAGAAATATCGGCTTAGTCTAGGAAGGCTCAATGAGAAATCTTGGAAGAAAATCTATTATTATGTTGTGCGTGACTTAGCTGGGTATGGGAAAATAGATGTCTTAATGAGAGATCCAAACATAGAGGATATCTCATGTAACGGTGTTAATAAACCAGTTTATGTTTGGCACAGAAAATATGAGAGTCTACCGACAAACATAATTTTTAACGACGAAACAGAATATGATGATTTCATTATAAAGCTAGCCCATATGGGTGGAAAACATATTTCAAGTGCCCATCCAATGCTTGACGCTATGTTGCCGGGCAGACACAGGCTTGCCGCAACTTTTAGAAGGGAAATATCAACTTTCGGAAGTAGTTTCTGCATTCGAAAGTTTAAGGGAGATCCATTCTCCATCGTTGATCTCATAAGCATGGGAACAATAGATGAGATACTTGCAGCTTATTTCTGGATTTTATTGGAAAATAAGATGAGCATGATGATTATTGGAGGAACAGGAGCTGGCAAGACGAGCATGCTCAACGCTCTCTTAAGTCTGATAAGGCCGAATGACAAGATAGTCACCGTTGAGGAGATAGCTGAGCTAAATACTCTCCACGAAAATTGGGTTCAATTAACAAGCAGGCAGAGTTTTAGATTTGGCTCGGCGGATGAGTCTTCAATAAGTCTTTTCGATCTTGTTAAACTAAGTCTTCGTTATAGACCAGACTACATAATCGTTGGGGAAATTAGGGGCGAAGAGGCTTACGCTCTATTTCAAGCGGTTGCAACGGGGCATGGCGGCGTATGCACAATGCATGCTGATAGCCTAGATCATGCTGTTAAACGTTTAACTTCGGAGCCTATGAACGTTGCAGAAACCTACATTCCCTTAATGAATGTCGGCGTATATCTCTCTCGTGTTGATCTTCCCAAAAAGAAGATGGGCCTTACATTTGGAAGAAGGACTATAAATGTCTGGGAGATAATCGATTATGAGAAGTATCGGATGATTTCTCAATGGTCTCCACGAGAGGATAAGTTCCATACACGTCTAGAGGAAAGTTATCTTCTGGAGGAGATATCTATCAAGAAAGGGTTTACGAGGAAGGATATTCTAGCTGAGGTAGAGCAGCGGAGGAAGTTCTTGAGACATCTAGTCAGATCTGGTAAGAGAAGCCAAAGGGAGGTTACTGAGGAGATTATAAAATACTATGATCGGCTATAGCCGTGGAAAAAATGGGTGGAGGATTATGAAGATTGTTTGAGGATGTCTGCTACGCATACTTCGGAAGCATAGGGAAGGGATTATTGAGAATCTTCAAATCTGTAGAAAGAGATATGGAAGCTGCAAATATTCGTCTTCACCCTGAAGTTTATCTGAGCATAGTGGGTTTCCTTACATTTTTAACCTCGCTTTTTTCCTTCTCTTTCTTTCTTCTCTGGTTTCTCGAGATTCTCCCGTTTAAAATACCTATTTTCATAGTCTTTCCAGTATTAGTCCTTCCGCCACCCATAACTTTAACTCTGGGAGTCTTGATTCCCAGATTAATAGCATCCAACAAGATATCTGGACTTAAAAATGAGATTCCGTACGCATCAATGTATCTAAGCGTTATGACGAGCGGGGGTCTTTCACCATATGCTAGTTTGTTAAGATTAAGAAATACTGATCTCCTCCCAAGGTTGAAAGAGGAGATTAACAGAATTATAAGGGTAACTCTCTCCACCGGGATCGATCCAGTCTCAGCCTTGGCTAAGGCTGCTAAGGATTTAAAGCTTAAAGAGTATTCTCAGCTTCTGTTGGGCTATGCATCGACTACGAAGACGGGAGGGGATGTTCTTCACTACCTCTATAGCCAGACTGAATCCATGTTTAGGAGGATGGCTCTGAGAATAAAAGTCATGGGCGACCGCATGTCGCTTCTTATGGAAGGATACACAATCATAGCGATCCTAGGAGCATTAGGGATTTATGTGATGTTCATAATCTCTTTGAGTTTCCCCAAATTTCAAGCTTTACCTCCAGAAATCTTCTTTTTCTTCTCGTTCATTTTGCTACCCAGTATCTCCGTGCTTTTCCTATATCTTACGGAGACTATGCAGATTAATTATCCAATCTCGCAGTGGGAGACATATCTTGCATTATTGGGGTCCATTCCTCTCGGCGTATTTATGATGCTACAGATGGTAATTCCCTACTTCGTAGACGTTTTTCCTCATATTCCAGTTCTCTCTAGAATACCTACGTCTCTCAGAGAGATGCTCGCTCTTAGAGAGGGATGCGAACCTGCTTTAGGATTAGCTATAAGCCTCATCGTGGTCTCTCTTCCAGTAATGGTATCTGATAGGGTCTTCTCAGAAGAGGATAAGGGAATCTTGGATGGTATGACAAGATTTCTTAGAGATTTAGTTGAGAATAGAAAAACTGGTTTAAGCCCGGAAAAAAGCATCCAGTTATTGGCAGAGAGAGATTATGGAAAATTTTCTAAGTATTTGAGATTGATGAGCGCTGAGATCAGCTGGGGGATCCCTCTCAGAAAGATATTCAGAGACTTCAGGAACAGAGTCAAAAACTGGATATGTCTGATAAATCTATATCTTCTAATAGACACGATAGAGGCTGGAGGCGGGACGGAGAGAAGCCTTGAAACTCTTGCTGAATTCGCCGAGGAGACTAAAAATCTTGAATACGAACGTAGGGCCCGTCTTACCCCTTTGTTTATAGTTCCCTATATGGGAGCAACTGTCTTGACATTAACTACGACTATGCTTCTTCAGCTATTTACAAGCATGAGCTCAGCCAGTGGAGTTCAGATAGCGGTGAAGAATCTTACAGAAACGTTGATAACACCGCTTATTTTACATTCATTCACGCTTGGGATAGTGAGCGGGAAAATAGTCTCCGGAAGAATATCGGCGGGCTTTAAGCATGCGTTCCTTCTCATAATGCTCTCAATAGTTGGCATATATGTAGCCACGCATATTTTGTAATGTACGAAGTATCTTCTACATGTTACGAAGAAAAGGTTTAAGACGACAACAAGAAAGAGGAGTTAGTGGTTATGAAGATTTAATCTCTTTTTGTTGTTTGATTATCTCAACTATTTTCTTAACCATGACTTCTGGCGGGATCATTAGATCATCGCATCTAACATTTCTTAACAATCCTCTCTTAGTATAGTACTCTATTAGGGGCTCAGTCTGTTTTCTGTAAACTTTTAGTCTCTCCCTAATTACTTCCGGCCTGTCATCTTTTCTTTGATACAGTTTCCCGCCGCACTTATCGCATATACCCTCTTTTTTAGGCTTTAATGTAAGCAAGTTGTATATGGCGCCGCATTTACCGCAGATGAGACGGTTAGACAGACGCGTAATTATGATTTCATCTGGAACTTCTAGATTTATAACCAAGTCTATCTTAGCGATCTTCTCTAAGGCTTCAGCTTGATTTATAGTGCGGGGGAACCCGTCAAGTATGAATCCGTCTTTACAGTCTTGTTTCTTCAGCCTCTCTGCAAGAAGTTTGATTATGATTTCGTCTGGAACAAGTATTCCTCTATCACTATACTCTTTTATCCTCTTTCCAAGATCAGTTTGCTTCTTTATTTCTTCCCTGACCATATCACCAGTTGATATGTGGGGAATCCCTAGAATTTTGGTCAGCCTAGAGGCATATGTACCTTTTCCAGCGCCCGGTGGACCTAGCATCACGATTCTCATCACTCATCCTCCTATTAGATAGATTTAAACCTACAATGAATTTTTACATAAAATTTTCGAAAATTTAAGCATCTGACAAGAAGCTATGTTGTTCTCTTCTTTAGATATTTGTCAAGAATTAGAAAGACACAGTAGGATCCACACATATTACAAGATTTCACCTTAGCGCCGAATTGTTGATAGCCTTTTCTAGCCTTATCCGAGTCGAAGCTCATTTTAAAGACAGATTCCCAGTCTAGATTCGCTCGGGCTATACTTACCCTTCTATCTGCCTCTAGGGCTTTCTCTCCTAGCTTTATCAGGTCTCCTGCATGAGCAGCTATCTTTGAGGCTATCAATCCCTCCTTAACCTGATCTGGGTTTGGAAGGCTTAGGTGTTCAGCTGGAGTTAGGTAGCAGAGAAGGTCAGCGCCCTCAGCAGCGGCTATAGCGGCGCCTATAGCTGCCGCTATATGATCATATCCCACAGCGAGATCGGTTACTAGTGGTCCGAGCACGTAGTATGGAGCTCCCTTAGTTAGGGATTTCATGAGTCTAATATCAGCGGGTATCTTATCCATCGGCATGTGCCCGGGTCCCTCAATCATGACTTGAACGCCTTTTTCTCTGGCGGTTTCGAGGAGAGTCGCCGAGTTTACCAACTCAGATATCTGGAGGTCGTCATGTGCATCAACTATCGCTCCGGGTCTTAAAGCATCTCCTAAGCTGATAGTGGCGTCATACTTTGCAAACATCTCGAGTAAATAATCCCAATTTTCATAGTATGGATTCTCTTTTTCGTTCTCAAGCATCCACGCCGCAAGCATTGCTCCTCCTCGACTTACAGTTGGTGCTACACGGCTACTCTTAACCATCCTTTGCGCAAGCCGCCGCGTTATTCCAGCGTGAATCGTCATAAAGTCTACGCCGTCTTTAAGTTGTCTTTCAATTATATCGAAGAATAAATCCTCGGATGGAAGTCCACCATGCTTCTGCACTCCTTCTATCCACACTTGGTATGTTGGAACGGTTCCTAATGGAAGAGGCTCTGAGGTCTTCATCAGCTCAGAGCGGATTTTATCTATATTCCCTCCGGTGCTCAGATCCATTATTGTGTCTGCACCATATTTAACAGCGATATTCGCTTTTTCTTTTTCCATCTCCAAGTTACATACGGTCGCGCTTGTTCCTATATTCACATTGACCTTTGTTGATAAGCCCTCTCCGATTCCGAAAATTCTTACATTGTCAGCTCTGCGGAGGTTTCGAACAACTATTATTCTACCCTTGGCAAGCCTAGTTCTCAGCTTCTCCGGACTTATGCCTTCTTGCTTAGATATCGTCTTAAGCTCTTCAGGAACCGATCCGGATTGTGCTTTAAGCATGATAGTCTTAGTCACTTATGATACACCTACTGAAGCGAATAATTAAGATGCAATTATTTAAGGGATTCTCTCAGTTATCCGACTAAAAGAACAACCCCACTCGGTTTGAATCTTCCTTTTATTGCATAACCAGTGAGTGTAGATAGTTTTTCAGCAAATTCTTCTATATCATTCATGTATGGCATGGCGCTTCTAGGAAGTCTTCTCTGACTCTCTCCAACCCACTCGTATGCCTTAACCTCTACGAAGTCTGGCTGAGCTCTCTCAATAATCTCAGCATATCCCTCATGATTCATCATGTTATATCCCTTCATCATCGTCAGTCTCAAAACTCTCCGTGTATCCAAGCTTGGAAGCAGATCGATTGTTTCGTTTAGTCTTTCCCAGGCATCCCTAATAAGAGGCCTGGCAAGTCGAATGTAATCCTTCTTGCTCGTTGCAAGAATACTAATATAGAGCTGAAATGGAAGGTTCTCCATACGTTCAAGAGCTTCAGGAATAGTTCCATTAGTCACTAGAAAGGTGATCATTCCCCTCTTTCTAGCCTCATCAACCATCTCTGAGATCATTGGATAAAGAGTTGGCTCCCCAGTTAGGCTCATAGTCATCATTGATGGGTTTAGTGCCTCCTCAAACTTTTTCTTATCAACTCTCGGATTTCCCTTCCAGCCTGAAAGAAGTAGTTTCCTCTGCTTTATTGCCTCATCAATTATCTGTGCAGGTTCATCCAGATCCTCGATCTCCAATGGGAACTCTTTCCATACGAGGCCTAGTCTATCTCCTGAGTGAAGCCTCCAACAGTGAAGGCAGTGAAGATTGCATCCCAAGTACGGCGTCATCATCATGCACCTATGACTTTCAACAGGAGGATACCAGAGCTCCTTGTAGCAAACACGGTTATTTCGTAGGCTTTCTTTAGTCCATTGGCAGATCTTAACAGCGCTGTGACAATGATTTCCCACTATTCGGTAGCCTTGACGATAAAGAATTTCTCGAAACTCTAGTGAAGAACCAGCGTTTTCCATCTCATTCACATCGACCGGCCTCTGAGACTTAACCAAGGAAGAGTTACGAAATTTTTTATATAAATAATGTGTTTCCAGCTCCATCTCCAGCCGTAAACGAATAAACCTGATTATTGAATTTAAAAAACCTTGCTATCTATGTTAATTGCGTGAGGTGGCGGCAATGAAGTTTGAGGATCAAGCGAATATCTTATCCCTATAGCTACTGGCGGCATCCACCAACATGACCACCTCCTCCTAGGAATAAGCCTCCTAATCTCATACTCCATAGCAGCCCTAAAGGTTCTAAGCTTACTATCCAACACCACCCAATTAGCCACATAGAAGTTGAGGATCACCTGATAGATCATCATCTGTTGAGATAAATGACTCTAGAATCACATTCAGTGTATGCTCCTTTCAATATAAACTCACTATTGCTTCTCTGTAAGATGTGGCTGAAGCCTTTCTCTTGCCTTATATAGGATTTGATAATGCCCTAAATTCTAGAAATTAAGGCTTCCTCCGGATTTCCTAACTGGCTTATCAACTAAAAAATAGCAGAATCTGCTAGATAAGATTTTGTACATACTAGCTCACTTAACTAGTACTAACAATAACTTTAAGTTTACTCAAGTGGAACTTTAAGTTAGGTAGGAAAATACTAGTGCATGGAAGTGGGCAAGCATCATGTTGAGAAGGAAATTAAAAATGAAGCTATCACAAATTGGAGTTTGCAACTCCAGGCAGGGTTGAAAATACATGTTTCGGTCCTTGACTTATCATAAAGCAAGAGGCAAAGATTTTAATGGATCAAATATAAATAATTTGCATGAATTCTAATACTTTCTGGGAGATGGTTTATTGTCAACACTTGAGGAACGACGTGTGCGATGTCCAAACTGTGGAAAAATGGTTCCAGCAATGAGGTATTGCATATACTGCGGAGCCAAACTTCCTCAGGCTCCCCCGATAGGTGCACTTGAAGTCTCGCCTCCTTCACCCAAGCAAGCTCCTTTACCTCCAACCATAAAGGTCAGGAAACCCTTCTTTCCCGGCGCGAAAAGCGAGATTGAGCAGTTAATGTCTGGAATCACTGTTCTCTATGAAAGAAAAATTTCTTTGCTGGATCTCTTCCAGTCTGGCGAGGTCTCTGAAAGAGTCTTTCTGAAACTCTACAGAGAGTACTGTGGGAAGCTTAATGAATACTTGAAAGCCCGATCCGCAAAGATGGATGAACTGAAAAGTTCTCTTGAAGATAAGCGGAATGCTCTGAGTAATATTAAGATGCAGCTTGAGGAACTTGAGGTTAGAACTAAGGTTGGAGAGATAGATCCAGCCACTTATAATAGGCAAGCTGAGAAGCTAAGGATAGAGGAACGTGGATTAAACGAGACTCTGAACTCACTTAATGCTGACATAAAAGCTCTAGAAAATATTTTAGGCGACAAGAAGCCTGGAGAAATTTACGAATTAGAAAGAAAACTTGGGAGAACTAAGTCAGCGCTGGAAAAGATGGGTAAGGAAGGTAAAATAGTGCAGGAGACTCTTAAATTTGTCATCTCCGATGTTGAGAAAATGGCTGGTTTCCTAGACTCTCTGATAAAGGATCGAAAGGAGAAAGAGAAGAAGCTACGAGAAGAACTTGAGACTCTTCAGACAAGATATAAGCTAAGTGAACTCTCGATAGAGGAATACGAAAGAAGAAAGCGTGAAATACAGTCTGAGATCGCTAAGATTTGGGAGTAGCCTTTTCAAGATGTGAACATTCCAGTCTCATCAGGAAACTTTCCTAAATAGGTTTCTGTAGCCTAACGGAGAAAAGTAATTTAATGAAATTCAGGGATTTAGCATATCTCTGCGAGCGTCTTGAAGCTACTACTAAACGTAACTTCATGGTCAGCATCGTTGCTGACTTTCTCAAACATCTCAGTAAAGAAGAGGTTGAACCGGCAATTTCAATGATGCTCGGCCGCCCATTCCCTAAATGGGATCCAAGAAAATTAGATGTTAGTTGGGCAACGCTTAGCAAGATAATCCTGCGCCTAACCGGCACAGACTGGAGGGATCTTTCAGCAGCTTTCAGAAATACTGGAGATTTGGGAGTAGCGGCAAAGATAATATTTGAGAATCACAAGAAGCAGCGGCAGACGACGCTATTCGAGAGGTCTCTGTCGATTCTTGAGGTTAGAAATGTTCTTGAATCTGTAGCTGAAGCTTCAGGACAGGGGTCAAGAGAGCGAAAAGAGAGGCTGATTGAATCTCTTCTGGGAAGATCTCTCCCTATAGAAGTTAAGTATCTCGTAAAGATAATGGTTGGTGAGATGAGAACAGGACTGCAGGAAGGATTAATGGAAACGGCGGTCTCAAAGGCATTTTCTATCCCCATTGAAAAAATTCGGGTAGCTTCTATGCTCACTGGAGATATCGCTGAGACGGCGGCTATATCTGCAAGGGAGGGAACCGAAGGGTTGCCGAAATTGGGATTCAAGATTTTCAGGCCAGTTAAGCCTATGCTTGCTCAAATGGCTGAAAATCCCGAAGAAGCATTAAAGGAACATGGAGGAGAGACGGCGTTTGAGTATAAGCTTGATGGCGCGCGAATACAGATCCATAAGTCTGGAGGGAAAGTTAGGATCTTCAGTCGAAGACTCACCGACGTCACCAAGAGCCTTCCGGATATTGAAGAGATAATTAAGCGAAGAGTCAAACTTGACGAAGCCATACTTGAGGGAGAGGTCATAGCTATTGGGAAGAATGGAAATCCCCTTCCATTCCAGCATTTGATGCGCCGCTTCCGCAGAGTATGCAGCGTAGAAAAGATGGTTGAGGAGATACCTGTGGAGCTTTATCTATTTGACATAATCTATATGAATGGAGAAAGTCTGATAAACCTCCCCTATGTTGAGAGGAGAAGAAAACTCAGTGGAGCGGTGAGCAGCATATCCTTAACGAAGCAGATAATCACCAGCAGCCCCAAGGAAGCTGAACACTTTCTTGAAGAGGCGATAAATAATGGTCATGAAGGATTGATGGCCAAGAGACTAAATAGTCCATATATCCCTGGTATACGTGGAAAACATTGGCTGAAAATTAAGAGAACCCTAGAGCCCCTCGACTTGGTGATCGTTGCAGCTGAGTATGGAACTGGAAGAAGGCATGGATGGCTTTCAGATTATTATTTGGCGGCTAGAGATGAGAAGACAGGTGAGTTTTTAACGATCGGAAAAACGTTTAAGGGATTAACTGATTGTGAAATAGAGGAGATGACTGAAAGGCTTAAGCGGATTGTTGTGGAGGAAAAGGGACACATCGTAATAGTTAAGCCGAAAATAGTCGTTGAAGTAGCATATAATGAGATACAGGAGAGCCCCAAATATAAGAGCGGAATGGCTCTTCGCTTTGCTCGTATTACTCGAATTAGAGATGATAAGAGCCCTGAAGAAGCCGACACGATTAAGAGAGTGAGATGGATATACGAACAGCAATTTTTGAGAAAATCCAAATTTTCTTATAGGATAAAAACTCTTTAGAATGTTGAAGCATATTTTTTTCATGGTTGTGAGTTAGCATGCTGGATAAAGCTTCTATGATCGCAGAAGCTCTGATTCGTTCCGAAGCTTTGAAATTTGGAAAGTTTAAGCTGAAATCAGGTATTATAAGCCCGTACTACATTGACCTTTCATGGCTTCTTTCATCACCAGAGAGCTTCGCTACCGTTGTGAATTTAGCAACTCAAGAGATCAAGAAAATATTGTATGAAATAAAAGTTAACAAGTTGGCCTCCATTGAGCTGAAAGGCGCATTGCTGCTACCCACGATCGCGCATAAGCTGAGTATGCCATGCATCATAGTAAGGAAAGAATCAAAATCGTATGGACTTACTGGAAGAATAGCCGGAGGCACAGTTAAGCCCGGAGACCGATTTATCTTCTTTGATGATGTAATTACAAAGGGAGATTCGAAGATTGAGGGAGTAAAGCCCATAGAGAAAGCTGGAGGAAAAATTGAAAGTATTCTTGTAGTGGTTGATAGAGAGCAGGGAGGAAAAGAAGAGCTTGAAAGGCGAGGATACAACCTTATATCTCTAACCACGATCTCCGAAGTAATCAGCTACCTTCTAAAGGCGGGAAAGATTAAATCCAGCTTAGCCAAAGAGATCTTTAAATACATTAAGAAGCAATAAATGATTTTTAAGCTGTCTTAAAAATGCATCTAATTTACATTTTCAGTCTTCTATCATCATGAAGAAATTCTTTTTAGGATTATCGTAGCAAAAGTAAATCCTAAATAGGTGATTCGTGAAATAGGCTGTCAATAAAGATCCTTGGATGAGGGAGGGATAGATGAAAGGAAGTGGCGATGATGACCAACGGCTTCAACAAAGCGTACCCGCAAACTTTCGAGCATGGACTTTCGATCAACGCAGTGAATCGATTTATCGAAACTCTTAAACAATCCTTTCTCGCCTTCTCATTTGACCTAGGCGGGCTTTTAGCTGGCTCGATTCTGCTTTTCTTTATGAATGTTTTCTCATATGCCCCTTGGATCATCATAATTTATCCCAGCATCATTAGCATGCGTGGTGTAATAGGCGGATTATTCAGCGGCAAGCTATCAACTTCTCTTCATTTAGGAACAGTGAAACCGTCATTTCTGAATAACACTACAACATTCCTACTTTTAGTATGCTCAACCGTCATACTGACTATTGAAAGCAGCCTAATGATGGGAGCTCTAGCCTGCTTTGTGAATATCTTCTTATGGGGAGCGCATCTAGCAGAGTCTCTAGATATCCTATCGGCGATAATGACTACTATGGGTCTTTCTCTGCTTTTTGTCTCACCTGTAACTATCGAGATCTCAATCTTATCATTCAAGCGCGGATTAGATCCAGATATAATTGTTTATCCGATTATGTCTACGCTTGGAGATATTCTTGTTACTCTGTGTTTTGTTTTCTCCCTTAAGCTTCTATTTTCAGGCTTTCTAGGCTCATTGATAGCATGGATTTTTGACATTGCTTTTGCATTCATCACCATGCTTCTTCTAGCGAAATATAGAAAGACTGAGCAGTTCACTCGAACGCTAAGAGAATTCTCTTTAACATTGCTTATCGTAACGTTAATTGTGAATCTAACGGGAAACCTGCTTGGAAAGATTAGTAGAGTAGTAGGTAGGAGACCTGAAATCTATATACTTTATCCAGCATTGATAGATACTATAGGAGATGTGGGCTCGGTTGTTGGGTCGACGACGACAACAAAGCTTGCCTTGGGCTTGGTGGGTTTATCCTTTAAGGATATCAGGAAAAGTCTTCCCGAGATGGGCGGGGCTTGCCTATCATCTACAGCTTGGTTCCTACTGTTCTCTGTGATCTCGCTTTATCTAACACATAAGCTAATTGTGTTAAATAATCTCATCAGATTAGCTCTTCTCCTTCTTATTCTAAGCGTTTTAGCGGCTTCAGCAATCTCAGTGATCTCGTATACCCTAGCCGTCGTAACGTTCAAGAATGGACTTGACCCAGATAACTTTGTAATTCCATGTGAAAGTTCACTTTCAGATAGTATAACAACAGCATTTCTCCTGCTAGTTATCTATCTGTTCAAATATTGATCTCTCTCACGTCTGATGCAAAGATATTTTAAAGGATGCGTGAAATCTCTTAGAGGTTTTCAACGCATAAAGGAGGATCAAAGCGACTGAGTGTCCCTACGTTGTCGACGAAGATGATAACGTGATCGGAAAGGCTACGAGGGAGGAATGCCATTCTGAATCTAAACCGATACACCGTTCGGTCTACATATTCCTAATGAATAGTAAAGGCAAGATATTCATCCAGAAACGTTCTTTAAAGAAAGATCTCTATCCGGGTTTTTACACTGTCTCAGCAACCAGTCGCGTTGACTATTAGGAAGAATGCGATGAAGCTGCTCACAGAGAGATGAAGGAGAAGCCGGGGGTCACTGCATCACTGTACAGATTGGGGAAGAATCTTAATAGGGAAGAGGTGTCTGATGGATTCTTCATGACTCCCGATGATATCGAGAAAAGCCTTAAGACAGAAGACAAGAATTTCCCGCATGACTTCAAGGTTGCTTTTGAAGAATTCTCGAAAACGCCTTAAAGAGATTCTTAAAGAAGAGGGATCATAAGCTATTTTGTGTTCCATTCTTTCACCGAAGCTACTTAATAGCGCCTAGAACTAAGGCTAGTAAAGCCATTCTAACAATAACTCCATTTCTGGCCTGTTCAAAGTATTTTGCAAAGGAAGTTGAATCTACTTCCACCGCTATCTCATCAACCCTGGGAAGCGGATGTAAAACTATAAGGTCGTTCCTTGCCTTTTTCAGCACATTTAAGTCGATTACATAGCTTCCTTTCACTTTCTCATACTCTCCGAGATCGGGGAATCTTTCCTTTTGTATACGGGTCACATAAAGTACATCCGCGTCTGGAAGAACTTCCATCAAGTCTCTATGCTCCGTAACCTTAATGTAACCCTTTATATCTTCTATCACTTCTTTCCTCATTCTTAGGAGATCCGGTGAAACTAGATGAAGATCTACATCATAAAGTGAGAGAGCATACGCAAGAGAGTGAACTGTTCTTCCATATCTAAGGTCCCCCATCAATATTATGCTTAAGCCGTCTATTCCACCCTTATACTTGAGGATAGTGTAGAGATCTAGGAGCGCCTGTGTAGGATGCTCCTCAGCTCCTGAACCTGCATTTATAACAGGGACCTTAGCGTATTCAGCTGCAAGTCTAGCTGCTCCCTCGAGTGGATGTCTCAAAACTATTACATCGGAGTAGTTCTCAACAACCCTGACTGTGTCGGCTAGAGATTCTCCCTTCCAGACTGATGAGACTCCAGGCTCAGCAAATCCAATTACATTGCCGCCGAGTTTATACATGGCTGTTTGAAAACTTAGCATAGTTCTTGTGCTCGGTTCAAAGAAAAGTTCCGCTAGAACCTTACCGCGAAGCATGTCTGAACCCTTCTCAGCAAGAGGTTCCATCATACGGGAAACCTTAAGTATATAATCGATCTCTTCGCGGGTGAAACCTCTTATTGAGATTATATCCCTATTAGTAAATTCGTATATTTTCTTCATTGAGATTCTTCACCTTCGAAAAAGCAATTATATGAAATATAATTTAAGCCTTAACTTCTCTTTTGAAAAAAGCGTTTCGAAGAAAGCGTGACTCTGAAAAATCTTTATTTATTCTCCGCGAATACGTATAGAATGGTTGATGTACATGTCTAAGAAAACGCTTAAAGTCTCTAAAATTAAAGACGGGACGGTTATAGACCATATCACTAGAGGACATGCATTAGATGTGATCAAACTTCTCGGCATAGACGGTCGCTCGGGAGGAGTTGTAACCATAGCTATAAACGTGCCGAGCAAGAAACTCGGAGTCAAAGATATGGTGAAGATTGAAGGACGCGAATTGAATCCTGAGGAGGTGGATAAGATCGCTCTGATATCCCCCAGAGCTACAATAAACATAATCAGAGATTATAAAGTTGTAGAGAAACAGAAAGTTAAGCTTCCGCCGATAGTTCAGGGAATCATCAAATGTATAAAGCCCTCATGCATCTCAAATAGTGAAAAGGAACCTGTTAAGCCGAAATTCTACGTTGTAAGTGAAAATCCATTGAGGCTTAGATGTCATTACTGTAATAGTATACTTGAGGAAGAAGATGTATTGAAGCAGTTTTAATAGCGTTTTTGTCCGACTGATAGTGATTAAAGTGGGAAGATCTTTCTTTTTAACTGGAAGACCGGGAATCGGTAAGACAACCGTTCTGCTAAAGATCGTTAAGATCATAGAGGAAGAAGGGCTTAAAGTTGGGGGAATAATTAGCCGAGAAGTTAGAAAAGGCGGTTCGCGTATAGGCTTTAAGTTAATAGACCTAAATAGCGGGAGAGAAGGATGGCTCGCCCACGTGAAGCAGCCGGAAGGCCCTAGAGTTGGCAAGTATAGAGTATGCATGGAAGATCTAGAATCAATAGGCGTTGAGGCTATCCTCAACGCGGTTGAAGAAGCAGATATCATCGTGATAGATGAGGTAGGCCCCATGGAGATGTTCTCGGAGCGATTCAAAAAAGCGGTTGCTAAAGCATTAAATAGCGAAAAAATCGTCCTTGGAACAGTGCACTATAGGATTAAAGATTCATTCGCCGCGAAGGTTAAAGCTAAAGGCGAAGTAAAAGTAATCGAGGTAACAATTGGAAATAGAGAGGCTCTCTCAGAGAATGTAGTGCATAAAATCTTGGAGAATTTATGTGAACATGCAGCTTATGAAAGACAGAGTATCTCCTAAACATGTTCTTCTTATATGAACGAAAAGGGCATCGTGTCCCGAGACCGGAGAGTTCCCATTATGCTCATATCTGGAGTTGATGATGCGGGAAGAGGAGCGGTTATAGGGCCTCTTGTAATAGCAGGAATCATCGTTGACGAAGAAGCCTTAAAGAAGATTGAAGTCTTAGGAGTTAAAGACTCAAAGATGCTCACATCTAATAGGAGAGAACGATTATACGCCGATATCCTCAAAATAGTTAGGGATTACTATGTGATGAAGATACCTCCCAGGGAGATTGACCGCGTTGTTGAGACGGGGAAGAAGCTTCACCGCTTAAACAGGCTTGAAGCTAAGGCTATGGCTAAAGTTATACTGCGTCTTAAGCCAGATATAGTCTATGTGGATGCTTCGGATGTTTTGCCAGAAAGATTCGGCCGCCACATCGCTGAGGAATTACCCTTTAGGATTAAAATAGTCTCAGACATAAAGCTGACAAAACTTATCCAGTAGTATCCGCTGCTTCCATAATTGCGAAGGTGGAACGTGACCATTTTATTAGTATTCTACACGCAGAGTATGGCGATTTTGGTTCTGGATACGCATCTGATAGCAAAACCATAAAGTTTCTTAAGGAATGGATTAAGACGCATGACGACTATCCGGATTTTGTGCGTAGGTCGTGGGCACCAGCTAAAAAAGTTAAGGCGGCATATGGTAAGCTTCAAAAAAGATTGCTATGAAACCTGGTTTTCCATGCTTAAGCCAGAATTACCCCTCGGTTTCAAATAGTTTATTCTCTGTTTTATCTTTTCGATTTCATTTTCATATCCTCTTATCTTCTTCTCGATCTCTAACCGTTTCTGTTCTATGGATTTCCTCCGGGCTGCAATTACATTCAGTCTCATCTGAAGCTTATCGAACTGATAAGTATCTCGACATTGTCGAATTTCTTCATATATTTTATCTTCTTCTTTTTTGAAGGAAAAGTATTCCTGGTCTATCTTTATTTTTTGTTTCTTAATCTCCTCTAGGGCTTTTTCAAGTTTTTTCTTTTGTTGCTTAAGTTCCGCAATGAGATAAGTGGAGGACATATTCAAAAATAAATTACGAAAAACAATATAAATTTATGCTTTATGAATTAGAGTCTGCTGCTTCTTTACGAGTCTTGTTTTTGCATCTTTTCGCCCTTTCGCCTCCTTTATAGGTTTATGAGCATACCGTGGATGAACACATTCGCCGCGGGTTTCTTTACCGTGTTTTTTATAGCCTTTCACCATGCTAGAATTCTCAAAAAAGCTTCCCACGGCTCATACGTTTCAACTCACATTCAAATTCTCAAGAAAATCGAGGCTTAGAATGCGACCTCCCTGTCTGGTAAGTCATTTATTAACATACAATTCGGTTCACAACATCTAACTCTACCAGAAATAACGAGAAGGAAGACGAAAAATTTAAATTGCTACATATGCGTATCTTCTATCATCAAGCGAGATATTGATATAACGATGACTATCTATTACGAAGGGCAAATAAAGGACGCGCATAAGTTCACGGTTCAAGATGAACAGCTGAAAGCTATATTTCTCGCTGAGTGCCACTTTATTCATTTATGATTAGTTAGAGGTGAAGATTATGGTTTCCATTAATAGTGTGTTGGGACCGATTTCCCTTGATGACTTAGGAGTAACCCTGATACATGAGCATATAGTTGCTTCCTACAATAGTAATTATAAGGCAATAGAACTTAATTATGCAATTTCTACGCTGAAGAAAGCTAGAATTATGGGGCTTAAGTCATTAGTGGAAGTTACACCGAGGATAGTACATGTGGGCAGAAAAGGAGGAAGGAATATACCCGTTCTCCAAGAAGTCTCAAGAAAATCCGGCGTCAACATCTTATGTTGCACCGGTTACTATGATCCTACGCCAGAGGTGAAGAAGATGACAGTTGAAGAAATAACTGAAATCATGGTTAGGGAGATTGAGGAAGGCATTAACGGAACGGATGTCCGAGCTGCCATCATAAAAGTGAAAGGTAACGATTTTGTTCTTTCCGAAGTAGAGAAAAAAATCTTTGAGGCAGCCGCCAAAGCCCAGATACGCACCGGAGTACCAATACAAACACATTGTATAAAAGGCCTAAAGACCCAATTTGAGACGTTAACTTCCGCTGGGGCTAATCCTAATCATTGTGCATTTGCGCATGTTTCTACGACTTGGGGCTGGGAAGGCCGCTCAGTGAGCCAACAAGCAGATTTCCTTCTTGACTTTGCACGTCGCGGAGCATGCTTTGTATTTGACAATCTCGGCTGGGAACAATACGTCTCGCATGAGGATCAATTCTACCTTATAAGGCGTTTAGTTGATGCAGGGTTTGCTGATAAAGTTTTCATTGCTCTAGATTTGAATTGGCGCGTCAAGGATAATGGTGTGATAGAACGCGAAGGAGACTCTGTTAATCCTGAAAGCCGCAAGAGAGACTTTCCTTATCTCTTCACTCATGGAATACCGCTTTTGGAAGAGGCTGGCTTTAGCGAGAAACTGATTCATAAATTCCTAGTTGAAAATCCGAAGGAATACTTTACGCCATTTTAATTAAAGAATTAGTAGACAATGCTTTGTGGACTAAGTTTAGTGTCTGTTTCTTCTTCCTTGAGTTTTTGCATCTTTCCGCTTTCTTTCCCGTCCTCTTGCTTATAGGTTTATGGGCATGTTGTAGATGAATGCCTTCGCCGCGAGTTTCCTTGCGACATTCCTTATCCTCTTCACCATAAGGAAATTATTTTTATCTGGAAGATAACAGGTGTTACAGCTTCTTTAAGCCCTAAATTCTCCAAATCTACGATCGGATCTACGTCGTCTCTTTTTAAAAAACAATCCTTAGATACTGTTATTCCCATATCATCTTGAGACCAATGAGCATCTGATACACCCGTATAAAAGGGACAATAGTCTTCTATGATGAAGCTGATCAATGTTCCAAAAGTGGCGGCAGCAGAATTCCATCCTCCTCTAGATACGCCTAAGATTACATCCTCATGGATTTTGAGTTTCAGTTTCATCTCAACTAAAAAATCTCCGTTATCATTATCAGTGTCTCCAACATATTTACTATTAATATAGCTCACGCCTCACTCTATACTAAGCCTCTATGTTTGCTTTCAGCTATCCACAACTAAAAATAACCCAAAACATAACTAAAAATCCATATATACAACAAGCGTAAATTCAAAAATGGTAGGTGTAAAGTATGTCGGAAAAAATTGTTAACTGCCCAAAATGTGGCACTAGGATGGTTAAGCAGTCTGATGTGTATGTTCTAGATAGATTTGAAAGGGATCCCAGCGGCGCAGTGAAGTTCAGCTTGACGGATGATATTACGATGAGAGTATACATCTGTCCGAAATGTCATTACATGGAATTGTACTATGAAAGGGTATAAGCCATAGTTAGGCTCATAAATAAGAATATCGTAGCTGGTCTTTGGACTTGTTGCTCCTAGGGCTGGGATTTTTTGGATGGCTAGCAAAGATACGAAAATAAGAACTATTTTTTAGTGTTTCTTTTATGGCTTTCATGGACTCATGTCCCAGCCTTATCGTTGAATGTGCGGTTGCAACCCTCACATAGGTAACGCTTGAAACCACGTCCATAGTTTCCATGACCTTTCACCCTAATAGAACCACGTCTTGGACAACAACCGCTCCGACATCTAACCATTCTGAAGAACCGCGAAAAAGCCTCCCCACTCGAAAGAAGATCAAGAATATCTATAGAGAAAACATCAGAAGACAGCCACAAAAATCTTATTTAAGAGCTCCGCAATTCTTTAAGAAGATAGAAGTTGATTAACTTCAATGGGTATGACACGATATTTTATTATAAAGTCGATGGAACCTTAAGGCAAGCACTAAAGATATGGATTAATAATAGAACTGGTAAGCCTCAGTCGGGCGCTGTCACCGTTTTTGTTAACGATCATGAGCCGGTAACTACGTTATTACCTGTGATAAGTGAAGGTAGAAGATCATACACGGTGTTTGCGCCGGTGATATATCCGAATTTCAAACCTTTAATTTCATATGGAGCTGGGAGACACAGTCCAGTACGTGCTCGCGTGGAGTTAAAAGTAGGATCGCAAACAATCACAAAGAGCATCACAATAGGTAGGTGGCGGCCGTGGACCATTTATGTTTGTCAAGATGTCTGCACGGACTTCACGTGGGGCCATAAAGAAGACGAGACCATAAACCTTTCAGTAAACTTAACTAAAGCTCATCTAAAGATGATTAAAGCTACCGAAGGAAAATCGTTTGAATCTCAAAATAGATGGAATATAAACCAAACAATGGAAGTAATGTGGTTTATGGAGAGAGAAACAAGCGAGAAAATAAAGGAACTCTTTAAAAGAGAAAAGGACGACCACATCAGCATAAGTCCGATTTACAATTCTTGTCTTACCTCAACTATGAGCACTGAACAGGCTATTCGTTCATTATATTTTGCGCGTGAACTTGAAAAGAAATATGGAATAGACTTATCTGTAGTAGAGCATATAGAAGTTCCTACAATCGCTTGGGGAATGGCTACGATCTTCGCCGGCGCTGGCATAAAATACTTCGTAAAGGCCTGGCTTAACTTTATGGCGCCATTTTGCAACCGGCGCGATGACATTCCACTCTTTTACTGGGAAGGCCCTGACGGTTCTAAAGTACTTACAGCTTCTGATAAAGCTGCATGTCTAAGAGCTGCATATGCTCAAGCGAGTTTTCTATTCAAGCCCTATAGGAAGGCAGTTAAGGAACTTCATGAATGGTGGATCCCGCACTTTGAGAATCACAGTGAGTATCCCTATGACGCCTTCATTCTTTTGGGATCTCATGGCGACCTAGGAAAACATTCAGCCAAGCAGATAGCTCGATTGGTTTTTAACATCATTCGATATAACTCTGAACCATGGGAATACCCGAAGATCGTAAATGCTAATTGGAAACATTTCTTCAAGCACATCGAAGATTTTATTGAGAAACATGGAGTCACTCCTCCCGTTTTGAGAGGCGACTTTGGTTGTTCATGGGAAGAATGGCCAGCGCATTTAGCCGCCGTATTTTCAAGGGTTAGAAGAGGAGTAAATGCCTTTGTAACCGCTGAGAAACTAGTGGCGTTAGCATCCCTTTTAGAAGATGAAGTATACGTTACTAATCGGAACAATCTAAGGGTTGCTCAGATGCGCATGGTTCAGATAGCGGAGCACCCGTGGAATGGGAGTAATCCAGTTGAGAGAGTAGATGCTTATCATAGGAAATTGAGATGGGAAAAAGAGCTGAATAAAAAGGTTGATGAGGTAATTGAAAATGCGCTAGATGTTATATCTAGACACGTCCCCACTGAAGCAGAAACTACTTTATTAGTTTTTAACCCTCTTTCTTGGAGACGTACAGATATTGTGAGGGTTGAAGCTCCAAGCTCGGGTCCCTTCCAAGTAATAGATAATGATACTGGAGAGAGCCTCCCCAATAACATTATCGACATTGAGGGAAAACCTATACTCACTTTTGTTGCGAGGAACGTTCCTCCTTTAGGCTACAAAACTTATACTGTTTTAAGGGCTAATCGAGTTGACTTTAAGAAATCATCTATAGTAATAAAGGGAAATGTTATTGAAAATCAGTTTTACCGGGTTGAAGTTGATGAAAAGACAGGTGGAATACTACGTATTTTCGATAAAAAACGCAAAAAAGAAATGGTTGATATTAAAAGTAAATATAAATTAAATCAATACGTTTACCTCTCTGAGGGCGAAGAATATACACCAATAAATGCTAAGATTTCATTGGGGCATCATGGATTCGTATCAGGCAGTCTCATAATAGAGTCTTCCACTATGCGATCTAAGATAAGAACAATTATTACCTTATACTCCGACCTTGATAGAATTGACATAACCAACGAGGTGGAAAAAACTCCAACTTCTGAACTCCAAGAAATACATTTCGTCTTTCCATTCAACATTCCAGATCGTGTTTATCATTATGAAGCAACAGCCGCGATAATAAAGCCGGGATTGGCACAGTACGGTGGAGAACAACTTAGAGGCTCCGGTCAATCCTCTCACGCTTGTCAAAGTTTCGTTGATGTTTCAAATGAGGAATACGGAGTTATACTGAGCCAAATAGATTCTTATCTAATCCAGTTTGGGCATAGAACAACATTTGAGGATCCTGAATTTCCCGACCCCCTTAACAGCACAATATGGTCTCTGATAATGCTGAACAAATGCCCTGAAATGCTTGCAGATCAAGGAGGCATATCCAACTTCACATTTCGATACTCTATCAAGGGACATGATGGAAAAATTAAGGGCTCAGAAGCTATACGCTTCGGTTGGGAAAGAAACAATGACCTATTAGTCAAAGTTTTAAATCCAAACCAGAAAGGAGATCTTCCCTCTAAAAGTCACAGCTTCCTATCATGTAAACCGCAGAACGTAGTTGTAACTACGCTTAAAGTAGCCGAAGAAGGAATCAAAAAGGGTCTGATAGTTAGACTGTGGGAGGCTGATGGAAAGGCGACGGAGACATCACTTGACATCTCGAATATAGGTGCAGTTTCAGCAGTAAGAACAGACCTGCTAGAAAGAGATCAAAAAAAACTAAAAATTTTTAAAGATATAGTATCTGTCCCAATACCGGCACGTGGAATAACTACAATACGTCTCCTTTTGGATGACTAAACCGTAACCGTTTAAAATCCAATGTACATACTTGTCTCTTTTATCTTTTTAGCGAAATTTCACGTCCTTGCGAATTAATTAGGTTTCATCTCTTCTTCTTTCTCGAATTTATGGCTTTCATCCTCTAATCTATACTATAGGATAGATAGCATCCACGTGGTCGTTTGTGCGCCATGTGTCGTTTAGAATACATAATCTCTATTGAGTATTTTTGTTGCGGAGTGAAAGATGTAGAATTTCTCCCTAATACTTGACGGGTATTCTCTTCTTTTTTCGAGCGGCCTCGAAGAGGGAGTAGATTAGCTTTATATCCTTTATGGAGTCATCTCCTTCTGAAAAAGACTTTATCTTCAAGGATACATCTCGCGAAGTATTCTATCTCCTTTTTGAAAGGGTTCCAATATGGAGTGATGAATCTATTTATCCTGATCTCTTGATCACTCTTTTCCGCTCGTCTGATTGTGAGGTTGGGAAAACTATATGGATAATGAGGTTTCCCTAAGTGAACTTGATAGGCTTGATCACCGAAGAGATGAATCTGATTAACGCCCTCGCTGGGAGAGACGTGAGTGTACATGTGAGTTGCCACAAGGTCCCCGGGAAATTCCATGAATATCTCGGCTCGCTCTCTCCTTACATCCGCTTGAACCTCGACTGGATCACCTAAAAAGAAACGTATTAAATTCAAGTGATGAATCGAGGTATTCAGAATCATCTCGAGCAGAGAATCTATCTGCCCCGAATTCTGTTCCAGCTTTCCCTTCGGTTTAGAGTTTGTAGTTTCAAGGGTGAAATAATACGGTCTTAGGCTCCCTCCGACAAGGAGAGATGAACAGTTTAGAAGTTTCTTGAGAGCTCTACACGACAAAGCCATGAAGAACATAATTAATCCACAAAACACAATTTGCTGTTTACCATCGAATCTTGCATAAATTATTTTCTGAAGATCATTCCTCTCTGTTCCGGGATAACGTTTGGAGGTGGAATATTCCCCTTAAGAACAGCGATGATGCTCTCCGCATTACATAAAGCCATAGTCTTTCTAGCTTCTCGTGTTAATGATCCGATGTGAGGAGTTAAGACGACGTTCTCAAGGCTAAGCAACGGATCATTTAGTGGAACTGGTTCTTCTTCAAAGACATCTAATCCCGCTCCAGCTATTGATTTTTCCTTCAAAACTTTAACTAGTGCTTTCTGATCTATAACTGCACCTCTCGCAGTATTTATCAGATAAGCTGTCTTCTTCATTAACCTTAAATGCTCCTCTCTGATCAGTCGGCGCGTCTGCGGAGTTAGAGGAACATGTATCGAGACGAAGTCTGAGTTTCTCATAACCTCCTCTAGACTGTTATATCCCGCACCTAGTTCTCTCTCCGCCTTTTTATTACGTCGTATATCATAATAGATAACTTTCATGTCAAAGCCTTTTACGCATCTCTTAGCTACCTCATATCCGATTCTCCCTAACCCTATGATTCCAACAGTCTTTCCTTTAAGATCCGTCCCATACTCAGAGTATCCAGAGGCTTCTTTAGCCCATCTCTCCCTTACATACTTATCTGCCTTAACGATCTTCCTGTTACATGCCAGAATGAGAGTGAGTGCTAGATCTGCAACGGCGTCTGAGAGTACTCTGGGAGTGTGAACAAGATAAACTTTATATCTTGTTAATGCTTCCACATCGCAGTCGTCGTATCCGACGCCGTATCGAGCAACAACTTTCAGTTTAGGTGCTTTCCGCAGAATCTCCTCGCCTACACCATATCCAACCATTCCTTCAGCCTCAGCGAGCTGTTCATCAAATCTTTCTTCAGATATGTATCTCACATCGGCAATAGAGTTCAGAATATCTATAGCCTCCCTATAGATCTCAGGATCTCTCCATCTTTGAGGTATCAAAACCTTAGGTTTCATAAGATCACCTACTCTACATAAATTGAAAATTTCATCAGACATGTCAAGAAATACAAGTATAAAACGTTTCGGACAAGCTTCTTTGACTTAAAGAATGTGGCTCATTAAATAACGTTTAGCTAAGACCTGATTCGATAAAAGTCGCCCTCAACATTTATCTATAAGTTTTTCTTTCCTAAAGAAGAATAAGGAGGATTATGATATGCCCGCCATTGAGGTCGGTAGAATATGCATAAAAACTCGTGGACGCGAAGCCGGCAAAAAATGCATAATCATTGATTTAATAGATAAAAATTTCGTGTTGATAACGGGGCCAAAGTCTCTTACAGGCGTTAGGCGGAGACGTGTGAATATTCATCACCTAAACCCCACTGAGGAGAAGATTAATATAAGTCGCGGAGCATCCGATGAAGAGGTACTTCAAGCCTTAGGGGCATCTGAAGAAAAGAAAGAGACGGAATAGACAAACTTTTAATCTTTTCAGCCTATTTTTCTCTGAAGAGGAATATCAAATGTCCAGAATACCTGCACCTTGGACTATGAAGAGAGAAGTTTTAGTTAAGTCCAAGTCTGAAACAGACCCGAACTTCGGATGCAAACCTGAAGATAGACCATATCCCGACCTCATAAAGTTCGGCGTGATAAACTTAGATAAACCTCCGGGGCCTTCAAGCCACGAAGTGGCAGCTTGGGTTAGACGCATAATAGGCGTTAACCAGATCGGTCACGGCGGGACCCTAGAGGCCTCGAAGCCGGAGAAATCCCAATGTGACCGGCGTTCTGCCGATAGCCCTTGAGGAAGCAACAAAAACAATACATGTTCTTCTAGAGGCTGGGAAGGAATATGTATGCGTAATGAGGCTTCACTCCAATGTGCCAGAAGATCGGGTTAAGGAGGTTTTGACAGAGTTTCAGGGTAAAATCTATCAACGCCCACCTGCGAGGGCCTCCGTGAAGAGGAGAGTAAGGATTCGAAGAGTATATTATATTGATGTTCTTGAGGTTGATGGCAGAGATGTTCTCTTCAGAATAGGTTGTCAAGCTGGCACATATATAAGAAAGATATGTCATGACGTCGGAGAGGTTTTAGGGTGCGGTGCACATATGCAGGAGCTCCGCCGCACAAGATCGGGTCCCTTCACAGAAGATGAGAATAGCGTAACCCTACACGATATCGTTTATCTCTATAGCAAATGGCAGGAGACGGGAGACCTAAAGTACTTGAGAAGGTTCGTTCTCCCCATGGAGAAAACCTTGGAGATATTACCTAAGATCTATATTCGCGATTCAGCTGTTGACGCCATATGTCATGGGGCTCATCTTACAGCTCCGGGAGTAGTCTCACTAGAAACCGGAATAACAAATGGATGTAAGGTTGCTATCTTAACGCTTAAAGGTGAAGCCGTGGCCCTGGCTAGGGCAACTGCAAGCACCAAAGAGATCCTAAATATGAGCTATGGGATAGTGGCAAGGAATGAAAGGGTCTTAATGCCCAGGGGAACATATCCCAAAATGTGGCGTTCAAAAACTGGCAGATCATAAAAAGATTAAAAAGTCGCTTTATTATGATTCAGTAAGATGAGAAGAAGCCGGGGTCTCCTAGAGCCTTGAGGCGGGAAATCAGGTAGGGAGCAGATTCTGCTGAAAAGAAGCTCAGGCCTGGAGACAATAGACAGAGAGCCTGTGGCCCTTATGGGCCGCGTGGGTTCGAATCCCACCCCCGGCGCCAAATAAAATTTGTGTATTTTAGGCAATTCTTTGGCTTATAGTTCTATCTTTATTGCTCGATCTTTGTGTTAAAATTCTTTTAAGGTTTATATTCTCAGCCGCTTCATCATTTACTATGGTGATAATTTGAAGATTGAACGTGTTTCTTCAGGTGTACCGGGTCTAGATGAATTGATCAGGGGCGGATTTCCTAAGCAGTCTGTAACGCTTATAAGCGGGGGGCCTGGTAGTGGAAAGACGACTGTTACCTTGCAGATGCTTGTGAGCGGAGCTGAGAAACGTAATGAGCCGGGTGTATATGCTACGTTGACGGAGACTTCGGAGGAGCTAAAGCTGGACGCGTCTTCTTTCGGCTGGGATCTTGAAGCTCTAGAAGATAAAGGCAGGTTCGTATTGTTGGATCTTAGACCTTCGCACTTCTTGGAGCTGAAGACGCGGGAAGGAGCTGAAACTTTCTTCTCCTGGGTTTGGAGAAACATCCGTCTTAAAGCGGAGGAGATTGGGGCTAGAAGAGTCGCGATTGACTCGATAAATATTTTATCTGCGCAATTTCAGGACGAGTATCAATCTAGACAAGCTATTACAAGATTGGTTGAGGCTCTTCGAAACCTGCCGGACTGCATAAGCTTCTTATTGTTCGAACAGATCGTCATGGAGAGGACGATGGAAGAGTTCTTGACAAGCGGTGTCATAGTTCTCCATTATGTTCCAGTGAAGAATGGTATGATGAGGGCGATACAGATCCTTAAGATGCGAAGAACAGATCACAGCGAAAACTTTCATCCATTCGAGATAACATCCAAAGGAATAAAGATTAACTCTAGGGACACCGTGGTTTTCTTCTAAATAAAAGCATTCTGGAACGTGCTGGAGTGAGTGATAGGAAGAAGCGGAGGCACCCGAAAAAACTTATTGATGCGCGTAGTATTCTGGCTGATAGATACCATTTAAACCTTACTGTACAATCAGCTTCAATCAGCCTCTTATCACGTTTCAAGGGAGAATATTATAGGTGTCCACACTGTAAATTTATGATGCCTAAAAAAGAGGCTAAGATTTCTGGATTCAACGCTGAGCATTCCGTGCGCTATGTTCGTTGTCTTCGTTGTGGAAGAAAAATAACAGGGCTCACTAAAGTAAGCCCCTTGAAAGATATGCTTAAAGGGGCTGGTTCCATAGCGGCTGGTGGGGCACTTGCCTATCTACTTTATCCATTACTTAACATTTACGCTTTACAGTTGGGCTTCTTCCTTTCGCTTTATGGAACCCTTAAAATTCTAATAAGACCAAGCAGATAAGAATAATATGATGAGGAAGAATGTCCCTTGAGAAGGTGAAGACGGGTATTCCCGGCTTCGATAAGATTGTTGGAGGAGGATTGCCGAGGGGATACTGCTATACTGTTGTTGGTGGACCAGGCTCTGGGAAGACAACCTTCGCTATTCAATTCCTCTATAATGGCGTTACAAGACATGAAGAGAACGGAGTATACCTTACCTTCGATGAGCCTCCACGTTCAATAAGAGCCTCAGCTTTAAATTTCGGCATGAACCTTGCAAGGCTTGAGGAGTCTGGAAGGCTGATAATCGTTGACGCTTCACCCATCAGGATGGAAGTCGGTAAGTATGTGGCGAAGTCCCCAGCCATGCTGGGCCTCTCTAACTTCAATATCGATGCTGTCTTAAAGGTTGTTCATGAAGCCGCGGAGAAGATAGATGCCAAGAGAATCGTTGTAGACTCTTTGACGTCCCTGCTGATTCAGTATAGTGACCCATTCGTGGTGAGAAAAGAAACATTATCCATGATTAGATCTCTCTCAGAAACAGGCCGATATACTTCTCTTCTTTTAAGTGAGACGAGTGGAGGGAAGCCCTCCCAGTTTAAGGCTGAAATGTTCCTTGCTAACGGCGTCATTCTTCTTCGCACTATAAGGCAGGCTGAAGAACGAGTAAGAGCTATAGAAGTGCTTAAGATGAGAGGTGTAAACCACAGCACAAGACTCCATCCATTCAGAATAACAGATGTGGGAATTATTGTCTATCCGGAGGAGAGAGTTTACTCAACAAATCCTCTGCACATTTGATGTAGGTTTAAATAATCTTAATTTTTTATTTATAATGTGACCATAGGAGAGGAAGAGAAAATTTTTAATGATGTTGACTATCCTTTTTCTCTTCTCTGCTTAAAAAGATTGGGAGGGAAAACCTTTGCAGGAAGAAGCCTATCGGGATCTTGTTGAGAATCTTCCTATCATGCTAGCCGTCTATCAAGATGGCTTTAAATATGTTAATAAGGTGATGTGCGAAAGGCTAGGGTGGACATTTGGGGAGATGACTTCCCCATCTTTTGATCCGATAGGAAAGATCATTCCGAGAAGACTTCAAGCTCAAATGAAAGAAAATATCAAGAAGACCCTTCACGGCAAGTATGTCCCGCCTTTCCT
>Ga0164310_10000093_pt1 | contig 42517 bp, 34 predicted proteins | sample GuaBasSedimGuay1_FD_121795 | JGI IMG/M metagenome (GOLD analysis project Ga0164310, IMG submission 121795) | Subseafloor sediment microbial communities from Guaymas Basin, Gulf of California, Mexico - Guay1, Core 4569-9, 0-3 cm | ecosystem: Environmental > Aquatic > Marine > Hydrothermal vents... | reverse complement strand
CCTTCCTTCCTTATAGAAGATTGAAGTACTTGTTAGGAGTGAAGAAAAAATGTCAACAAATAGTAGTAGTAAAAAAAACGAGAAAATAGTAAAATTGCGTGTCTCTGACTCACAATATCGAGATGTCGGAAAAGGTCTGGCCCGCATTGGTCATAGCGTCATGAAAGAGCTTAACCTTTCAGCGGGAGACATCATAGAAATTCAAGGAAAGAAGCGTACCGCCGCAAAAGTTTGGCCTGGCTATCCTGAAGATGAAAAGAAAGGCATTATCAGAATTGATAGCACTATCCGGGCAAATGCGGGTGTGCTCTTAGATGAATTTGTTATGATTAAAAAAATCAAACCACCTTTGGGGACAAAAGTCATTATTGCCCCCACCCAAGCCATTAGAGGTGAGCTTGATGGGCGTATCTTATTGCAGATATTAAATGGCCGCCCAGTATCTGTTGGTGATCAAATCCGGCTTCAAATTTTGGGTGGAAGCCAGATTGTTTTCAGAGTGGCGAGGGTACTACCAAAAAGTATCGGTACTGTGGTAGTTACCTCCAAGACCGAGATTGATTTACGCTCGGCTCCAATGGCTGCAGAAGAAGAGCGTATCGCTCAAATAAGCTATGAGGATATTGGTGGATTAGATGATGTCATTCAAAAGCTTCGAGAAATGATCGAATTGCCGCTTCGTTATCCCGAGATTTTCGAAAAATTAGGTGTAGAAGCACCAAAAGGGCTATTGTTGTATGGCCCTCCTGGAACGGGTAAAACAATGCTTGCAAAAGCAGTTGCAAATGAAACCGATGCTCATTTCATCCATTTAAGTGGACCGGAGATCATGTCCAAATTTTATGGTGAAAGTGAAGCAAATATTCGCGAAGTCTTCAAAGAAGCTGAAGAGAATGCTCCTTCGATTATTTTCATAGACGAAATTGATGCTATTGCTCCCAAACGGTCTGAAGTAACAGGTGAGGTTGAACGCAGAGTTGTTGCGCAGCTGTTAGCATTAATGGATGGGCTTGAAAGCAGAGGACAAGTTGTAGTAATCGCTGCTACCAACCGTCCTAATGCGATTGACCCCGCTTTGCGCCGTGGTGGGCGATTCGATCGTGAGATTGAAATTGGCGTTCCTGATGTGCAAGGGCGATATGACATTCTTCAAATTCATACTCGTGGTGTTCCATTGGCTGAAGATGTTGACTTGCATGAAATTGCTAAAGTTACCCACGGCTTCGTTGGAGCTGATCTTGCAACACTGGTAAAAGAGGCTGCAATGAGCGCCCTTCGAAGAATTTTGCCAAAAATTGATTGGAGTGAAGAAACTGTTCCTCCTGAGATTTTACAAGAAATCGAAGTAAAACAAGCCGACTTTCAAAATGCTCTTGCAACAGTTGAACCTTCGGCTATGCGCGAAGTCTTTGTTGAAAGTCCAGATGTTAAATGGGACCAAATTGGTGGCTTAAAAGATGCCATTCAACAGCTGAAAGAATCTGTAGAATGGCCTTTGAAATATCCTGAAGTCTTTGATGAAGCCGGAATAGAACCCCCCAAAGGTATATTGCTTTATGGGCCTCCTGGAACAGGGAAAACTTTGCTGGCAAAGGCTGTTGCTACTGAAAGCGAAGCTAATTTCATTAGTATCAAAGGCCCTGAAGTGATGAGCAAATGGGTTGGAGAATCCGAAAAAGCCATCAGAGAAATTTTCAGAAAGGCACGTCAAGCAGCCCCCTGTATTGTCTTTATGGATGAAGTGGATAGTATCACGCCAAAAAGGGGTGGAGTACACGATAGTAATGTTACTGAACGTGTCGTAAGCCAACTCTTGACTGAAATTGATGGTTTAGGGAAATTAAAAAATGTTGTAGTCATTATGGCTACTAACCGCCCTGACATAATCGATCCGGCAATTCTGCGTCCGGGAAGAACGGACCGTTATATTGCAATCGATATACCAAACAAAAAAGCCCGGATGGAAATCTTCAAGATACACACGCAAAAAATGCCCTTGGCTAGCGATGTCAAATTATCTGAACTTGCCGATAAAACCGAAGGGTTGACAGGTGCTGATATTGCCGCTATTTGCAAAGAAGCGGGCATGCTTGCTGTGCGAGAATTTATTAGCAAATCCCCTGACCCAGAAGAAGTCAAGAAACGTATTAATAACAAAGAATTCAAAGTAACTCACAAGCAATTCTTGCAAGCACTTGATACAGTCCATAAAATCTCATCTGTCGATTTAAATAAATATCGGGGTATCTCTAATAAATTTAAAGAAGGAGAAATATCATTCTTATAATCTCCTTCCCCCTATAATAATAAGTAATTGTAATGGAGGAATGTAAAAAATGGCTGACCCAGACAAGATCTTTCTTGCATTAAAGAGTGAAACTCGTAGGAAAATCTTGGAGATGCTTGCAGCAGAACCAATGTATCTAACGCAATTATCCTACTATCTTAATTTGGGTCAACAAGCAATTTTCCGCCATTTACAGTTATTAGAAGAGGCGGGGCTCCTCGAGTCAGACTTTAGAGAAGCCGGGCAAGGCGCTCCGCGGCGATACTATCAAATAGCTCGAGCAGTTCGGGCTGAAGTACAAATTTCGCCTGAAATGTTTGATGTGGAATTGTTTGATGTCCCAAAAATCGAGATCAGCGTTCCCAAAGAATTCCCCGAACTTGCAGAAATTGTCCGCACTTGTAAAAAACTTTCTAAAGAACCCAACTCGCGAGAGAAACTGTCCGCTTTTAGCGACCTGCTCAAACAATTGGGGCAAGAATTAGATAAAATTAATATCGCCAAATCCGCAGCAGAAGCAACATATTCGAATATTCGCAATCACATCCGGAGTATTTCTTACGAACTCCTCCCACAACGAATTGATCAACGAATTATTCAGACTTTGGCTTCCCGTGGAGGTGAACTTGGCATATCCGACCTCACTACTATTTTACATCTTACAAAGGATACCTTATTGGAGCGCATTAAAAAGTTAGAAACTGGTGGGCTCTTAAAAATCAAGGACAACGAACAAATCATACTGCTATAACATTAGTCATTTCCCCTTTTTCTTTCTCTTTTCCTTCTTTTTTACAACAAATTTTTTATAAATTGGAATGTAAGATTCGCATTAGTGATTAATTTGACTGCGAATGATATTTGGCCCTATTTCATTTCTCCTTTGATTGGTTTACTGGCTGGAAGTTTCCCCACTGCTTATATCATTTCAAAATCAGTTGTCGATATCGATCCCCGGAAGTTTGGCTCAGGTTCTGTGAGCACGAGAAACACCATCCGTGCAGCTGGGTTATGGCCCTGGGGCGCAATCACCTTTTCAGTGGATGTTGTAAAGGGAATGGTGGCTGCAGCAATAGTCGAGTACCTTATTGCTCCCTTTGGTGCAGCAGTACATCGCGAATATTATGTGATTCTCACAGCATTCTTTGCGGTTATCGGTCACTGTTGGATGCCCTACCTCAAATTCAAAGGAGGTAAAGGTTTGGGGACTTATGTTGGATTGTTGTTTTATTTTTACTGGCCAACAGCCTTTTTTTGGGTTATCATGCTTTTCCTCTTAATCCGTATTAGTGGATTCTCTGGCATAGGTGCTGTCTGGGCAGCGACCTTTATCACACCTTTTTGGTATCTTATTGATTTGTTTGTTCCAACCCCAAATCCCTTCACCTTTGGCCTGCCAGCGGCATTTTGGCCTCATGAATATTTTGCAGATGGGCTTGGTTGGCAGTTCATACTACTCTATGCCCTAGGTTCGATGGTAATTCTTCTCATCCGCCACTTACCAGAATACCAGCGAATCAAGCGTGGTGAAGCTCAAGCATGGAAAAGCTTGAAAACCTCAGAGATGCTAAAGTAACTTGGTCTTTATTAAAGAAGGAGAAACCAGAACGAAAATAGCTTTAAGGATTGACATATAGATGGTTCAAAAAACAGATTTTGGTACGGTTCGGAATTTTTTCCGGGCGTTGCTTCTTTCTTTTCTTACTTTTGGTTTTTACAATTTGTTTTATCAATTCTGGCTTTACCGTGATTTAGATGAGCATTATCAGCTAGCATTTAAATTTGAGCCACGTTCTTATCCTACTCTTAACAATCCTACGACGTTGTTCATTTTTTTAATTATTTTTCCTCTTTATTCTTATTACACAAAATATCATTTGTTACATGAACACATCGCTACTTCGCCTATTCAAAGTAGCATAAATTGTGCCGAAGGCTATAAAGCGCTTTTATTCTTTCTCTTTTTCACCATCCCTACGTTGGGTATTGTCCCGATAATCCTTGAAGCGCGTTGGCAGAAAGCTTTTAATGAGCATCTATTAGCTCATAAACGGCAAAAATCTCGAGAGTGAAAAAAAATGGTTCCACCAATAATAGATGATACTTATTCCGAATGCTTTACAATGTGGTATTCTCGAATTTTAATTACCGCTATCGACGAAGAAATGGCGTTAATTGCCGCACAAGAGACTATTGGATTTGCAACAAGTATTATTATGTGCTCTGCAGAGGCAGGTATAGAGCGCTTCGTATCTGCGAAGGAAACGCCAGACAATCGCCCAGGTGTGGTAATTCAAATTTGGACCCGTCATAGCAAACAAATGAAGGATGAACTTCTTTCGCGGCTTTCCCAATGTGCCATGACCACCCCCACAACAAATATTTTTAACTTCACACCAATCGCTGAGAAATCAGTTCCGGTGGGGAAACTGATCGCTTATTTTGGTGATGGTTTTCAAAAGAAAATCACTAAATTTGGTCGCGAATTGTGGGAAGTACCTGTAATGGACGGCTCCTTTCTTATAGAAGACTCCTTTAATATTGCAAAAGGTATTGCAGGGGGTTTACTTATACTCCTTGGAACAGAACAAATGACAACCCTTCAGGCAGCAAAAACTGCTGTTAAAGCGATTTGTGATTCAAAGGTACAAGCAATAACTTCTTTTCCTGGTGGCATTTGTCGTTCCGGTTCTAAAATAGGCTCCAAATATTCATTTCTCAATGAATCGACCAATCATCGCTTTTGTCCCAGTTTAAAAAAGGACGTTAGTGATAGTCTTCTGCCACCTGAGGTACAGTGTGCTTATGAAATAGTCATTAATGCTGTTAATGAAGATGAATTGAAAAAGGCGCTAAAAGCAGGAATAGGTGCCCTCCGTGAAAATAATGCTATCGTGAAAATAACCAGCTCCAATTTTGGCGGTGAACTTGGAAAAATAACTATTAATTTAAAGGATTTGACTGATGATAACAAGTAATTAAAAAAAAGGTGAAGAATGGTGACAGAAAAGATTGCCCCTTTTAGATCAACAATGAATGAGGCCGCCGTGGACCTTTTCGATGAAATGCTCGAGATGGAAGAGGTTATAAAAGGAAAGATGGTTGAAACACGTCTTGGTCCCACCATTCTTGATGTTGGCCTAAATGCTCCTGGAGGCTTATTGGCCGGCGAATACACTATTCAGGTTTGTATGGGCGGTCTTGCGGAAGTTTCTTTAACTACGAAAAACTACTCGAATAAGCTAACTTTACCAGCGGTTCTTGTTTCGACTGATCACCCCGCAGTTGCGACGATTGGCTCACAATTTGCAGGCTGGGCAATCAAGAAAGAGGGGTATCAAGCAATTGGTAGCGGGCCAGCGAGGATTTTAGCAAAAAAGCCCAAAACCATCTACGAACAATTGCCCATTATAGATGATTATCCTGAAACTGTTATTGTCCTTGAGGCTAATGCCTATCCACCAGATGCCGTTCTTGAGTATCTGGCACAAAAATGCAATGTCCCTCTTGACAATCTTTGTGTTCTTCTTGCCCCCACTACGAGCATGGCTGGTGCCATTCAAATTGCCGGGCGTTCAATTGAAACTGCCCTTCATCAGCTTTTCCATCAAGGTATGGATATTCTGACTGTTAAATCAGCAATGGGTGTTTGCCCTATCGCTCCGCTTATAAACAAAAATGCTCAGCAAATGATGGGGCGAACCAATGACATGTTAACCTATGGAGCAGAAGTCTTTCTTCAAGTGGCTTATAATGATGATACAAAACTAAAAGCATTTCTTTCAAAAGCCGTTTCTTCTCACTCGAGTGAATATGGCAGACCCTTTTTTGAGATTTTACAGAGCGTCGGCGGTGACTTTTATAAAATCGATCCTGGTTTGTTTGCCCCTGCAAAAATTGTCGTGAATAACACTACGACCGGTAGTCTTTTTACTTTGGGAGGAATAAATCTTGAACTGCTTAAAAAAAGCATCCTATAATAATTTTCTCACCGAATAACTTTTGCAATTCTTAAAAAGATTTAATTAGTTAAGTAAAGTAAATACCTTACTTTCAAATAGTTAGTTAGGGTGATAGGTTAAATGCCACAGTCTTTTTATCCGCCACAAGATTTTTCTCCCCCCATTGTCCAAGAAGAAGAAATTCGTGCCATTTTCAAGAATTCAGATAAGGATAAATGGGTCTTGATGGTTGTCGTAGGGACTAAACCGGACTTTTACAAACAAGCCCCTCTTATCTATTGGGCAAACAAGAAAGGGGTCCCTGTTATCTGTGCTACTACTGGACAACACTTTGATGATCTCTTAGGTTACGGGATAAAGGAGTTTAATTTAAAACCATTAATAGATCTCCGCATTAAAGGTGACCTCTTACAAAAAGCGACTGATATTTTTTATAAAATTGGCTCCCTTGCCAAGTGGTTCCAAAAAGAATTCCCTGAGAGAACAATAGTTCCCATCCCCCACGGCGATACTTTAACTGCTGCGATAGTCTCCGCAGCATGGTTTTTATCTATTCGTTCAGGTGTTGCTCAAAACGAGGCAGGTATCCGTGGGATGAACCCTGTTTCGTTTCACGATATAAATCTCTTTAAAGAACGTATTTCCGACCCTTCTGCGTTTGTTCGAGAACAATGGAAAGGAAAGTGGGAACTTAACCGAGCAGAGCCCTGGCCTGAACAGTGGGATACTTTTGTCTCAGGTGCTGGAGCAAATTATCTTTTGGCAGCATGTGAAATTAACCGCCAAAATCTCTTGCGAGAGGGCTATCCCGATGAATCAATCAGAGTTGTCGGGAACTCAGTTGTGGATGCTATAAAACTGGTCCCCAAACCAAAGGAATCTGTTTTCACTGATTTTCCACAACTCGAAGAATATGACGATTGGATCCGCGTTGATGTCCATCGCCGTGGCAATTTAACTGAAAGAAGGTTTAAAGCAATAGTTCAAGGCGTTCTTTCTCTTGTGAAGAAAGGCGTTCCTATTACGTGGTGTGAATTAACCGCGACTCGGCAAGCGCTGGATTTTTTCAACCTCCGGAAGAAAGTCTTGCAAGCCAATGAAAAATATCCCAATTTCCTGTTCACTCCCCTTTGGCGGGAATATGGACAAGTTATTGAATTCTGGAAGAGCGGACGCTGTTTTGCTGAATTGACAGATTCAGGCAGCATACAAGAGGAGCTAAATGAGATTCAGGAAGTCCTTTGTTTAACGCTCCGGTTTAACACAGACCGCCCTGAATCAATTTCGGAAGCGCATTCCAATGTTCTTGTTCCTCCGGCTTCTGCAGAAAATATCGCCTTGCTTGTAGAACACATTCGAAATGATAAGGAACTGATTTCTCAAATGAGAACTGCTCCGAAAATTTATGGTGAAAATGTCAGCGCAAAAATCATGGATTGGTTCTTAGAAGAAATGGCAAAAAAGACCCGCCCCTTTACCTGGGCTCACGAACGAATCTATGGTCCTGATAAAGGGACAGAGAAAACGGTTGATTTTCTCTAATCTTTTTTATTCTTTTTCAAGACTGCTGGGGACATAATAAAATTCCCCAATTTCTCGTTGCGCCCTATCCAATCGCGAGCCTTTTTTATTTACTCGGGGCCTTCCTGAAACTTTGTCTCTCCGGAATGTGATATCAATAGATTTCAAGAATTTGTTCATTCCTCGTCGCAGGTCTGTAGGTGAGTTTGCTTTACCACGAACGCCGGGTTCTCCTTCGAAGACCATTAAATTATCACTCAAATAGTCGATGAACATTAAGTCGTGGTCAATAACGAATGCTGCGCGTCCTTTTGTTCGCATTATCTTTTGAATAATTTTTGCGACCACCATCCGCGTTTCGGAATCTAAATAAGCACTTGGTTCATCAAATAGGTACATCTCACATTCCTGAGCAAGCGTTCCGGCAATGGCTATTTTCTGTAATTCTCCACCACTAAGGTCTTCGATATTTCGCATTAAAAGATCCTCAATTTTCAATGGACGGATGATTTCGGCACGAGTCCACGGGTCAGAAAGTAAGGTTTTATTTATTGAAATGAGAAATTCCTCCACTGTGCCTTTAAAGTCAACATTGATATATTGTGGTTTGTGCCCGATTTTGATCTTGATATGTTCCTCTTCTCCTTCTTCCTCACTTTTTTCCTCTTTAGGTTGCTGGTTAAAGTTAACCTCGAGATACACCTCCCCAGTGGTAGGTTGTTCATCGCCTGCCAAAATTTTTGCAAAGGTTGTTTTTCCTATGCCATTTGGACCAATAATTCCAATTATTTCTGAATTGTGTATTGTTCCTGGTCCTGATTTGAATTTGAAGCCATTGAAATCTTTTGTAAAGGCGCCGTAGCGCAGGGCAACTTTATGACTGATGCTTCCTTCTGATGGTGCCGGGACTCTGCTAAAGGAAATGCTATAGTCCCTGAAGCGCATGTTTTCATCAGGAATAAATCCATCGAGAAATACATTAATGCCATCTCGAACGCCCTTTGGATGGGTGACAATTCCATATGCCCCTGCCGAGCCATAATACATTGATATTTGATCGCTAATTGCATCACAAACCGCAAGATCATGTTCAACATTCACAATATACTTGTTGTCCGCAATTAGGCTACGAATTGCGGTTGCTGCGTTCATTCGTTCTTTTACATCCAGAAAACTTGAGGGTTCGTCAAAAAGATAGACATCAGCATCTTTCACAATGGTTGCTGCAATTGCCACTCTTTGTAATTCACCACCACTCAAGACTGCGAGTTCTCTGTCCCAAAATTTCTCCAGATTTAGTAAAACCTTAACTTCATCCTTTGCGCCACGTTCATCCACTTTCGCCAGGAGGTCTTTCACCACTCCTTTCGCATGTTTTGGCAGTCCACTGATTTCTTGGGGTTTTATTGCTGTTTTTAGCTTTCCATCCTGAATGGCTTGAAAATAGTTTTGCAATTCCGACCCACGGAAATATTCAATGATCTCCTCCCAAGATGGTGGGTTGTCCCAGTTTCCCAGATTGGGTTTTAGCTGTCCTGCAAGAATCTTTAAGGACGTTGACTTTCCTGCGCCATTTTGTCCAATTAGCCCTAAAACACTTCCGGGTCGTGGTTTTGGTAAGCGGTAAAGTTTAAACCCATTCTGCCCGTAACGATGGACTAAATCAGTCTCGAGTTCATCCGGTAGGTTGATGATTTGAATTGCCTTTCTCGGACATTTTTTCACACAAATGCCACATCCTGTGCATAAAAGCTCGATGATTTTTGCTTTCCCTGTTTTTTCGTCGAGGGAAATGCAAGGCTCATCCGAGGTTCGGTTAACGGGGCAATATTTGATGCATTCTAGGGCGCATTTTTTCTTGTTACATTTTTCTCTTTCGACAATGGCAACTCGCGTCATTGATTCTACCAACTTCTTTACTTGTCAATTAATTTCTCTGTTTTAATTATTTGCTTTAAAATTATTTAGTTCCATTTTCTTCCTCATCTTCACCCAACAAAAGCCGGAGTTCATCTAAACTCAAACTCTTTTTTGCGGTCTGTTTCTTCTTTGTTTCTTCTATTTTCTTTGCTTTCTGTTTGAGGATTTGTTCATGTCTTCTTCTGCTTTGCTCATCTTCTATTAATTCAATAAGAAATTGTTTTAATTTAATCTGATTGTACAATTCGACTATATTTTTATGTGCTAAATCTGCTGCTTGACGCGCCTCGAGATATTTTTGATGCATTTTATCCCCACCGGCTCTTAATTCATCCAGCTCCTTATAGATCTGTTGCATTGCTTCATGATGCTTTTGTCCCTCTTCATGGAAGAAGAGGACTTTTTGGTGGGCTTCTTCTTGCTCTTTTGAAAGTTGCTTTGCCTGTTCTACTGCTGCTTCGAGTTCGCTTGAGGAAAATCCAATGAGATGTGCTGTGTAGGCTTTTTCATAAAGTTCTGTTATTCGTTTAGTGACATATGCATCCTCTTCCAGTGTGAGAATCGTTGTTTGTTGTTTCCATTCAAGGTCACGGATTTCATTGGTAATTTCTTCCGGAATTACCCCAACTTCGTCCTTCATTTGGTAATATTTCTCGCGCAGTTCTTTTACTTTTCCCCATGCCGCTCTGATTTTCTCTTTAAGCTCTTCGCGAATTTTCTTATACTTACGTATCTCCTCGTTACACCGATCTCGTGCTTCTTTTTCCTCTTTCACCCTTTCTCGTAATTGATTTATGTTTGAAAATTTGTCACCGCTTACATTGTCACGCATTGCTCGATAATGCCTTGCTTCAGCATTATGCTCTTCCCGTTTCTTTTTTAATTGGGCAATTTTTGTTGAGATCTGGGTAATTTCTGTCCGTAGGCTATCCATTGTTTTTTTCATGACCTCTTTGCTCATCCCTTTTAGTTCCCTTTGTAAGGCAATGACTTCGGGATGGTCCTTGAACTCTTCTTCAACATCAATCGTTTCATTCATTCTTCTTCACTTTGGTTCATTTCTTTAGGGGTGAGATTCCATTTGCAGTAATCTCAAATTTAACTCTTCCTTCAATTTCCGTTGGAATTCTCGCTTCAAATCGTCCAAAACCATGTGATAAAAGAATAATTTCTCTATCAGACCAATATTGTAAAATTGCTTTTGCTACAGGACGTATGCGTTCTTCGGAAAGAAGGGCTAAAATATCCTGCTCGCCTTTTGTCTTTCTCCTAATCATTGTTGCTTGGTTGAAAAGAATTACCGGAAAATGTAATCGGTGGCTAATTTGTCGTAATAATGCTACTTGAAACGCCAGTTTCTTAAAGGCTTTTTTTTATCTTGATTGGTTTGTTGACTCTTGTCGGTAAAAGTTTGTAATAGTGTCGACCAACAATAAACCAATACTCTGATTTTGTAGAAAGAATTCTAACTTATTTATGAGCTCAAATTGCTCTTGAAAATTCTTTGGTTGATACAATTTTAATAATGAATTGAGTTTCGAAAAATTTTTGCCGCTGAAATATTTTTTCATCTGATGCCCGGTTATTTTCCCTTCGGTGTCAATTAATACGACTTTTTGTTCATTTGCGCAAAAGTTTACGGCAAGTTGAATTGCTAAAGAGGTTTTGCCACTTCCGGCTTCGCCAAAAACATGGATAAGCTTTCCCTGGAGCTGTTTGAGTTCTATTTTCTCACCAAAGATTAACAGTTCAAGTTCTTCCGGGCAAAGTATTGATTTAGACAAATTCCTACGTCCGTGTGCTATTGGAAATTAGTTTAATTTTATTATTTAAAAAAATGCTCTCCTTAAAGCTTTCTTCTTAAAAAGAAAAAAAGGGGAGTGAACTCACTCGAGTTCAAAAACAGGTGGAATGTGTCTCTTATGCTCTGATTTTGCGGTCATTTCTAAAACCCTTTCAACGACCATTTCCTTTATTTGTAACTCTTTTGCAATGTCCTTTGGATTGTAATTGTGTTCAATACCATAGAGAATAAGATCTAACAAATCGTAAGTAATGCCAAGTTCTCCTTCATCTGTCTGCCCGTCCCAAAACCCAGCGGAAGGAGGTTTCTCAATAATAGGTTTTGGTATGTTCAGGTATTTTGCCATTAAACGAATTTGTGTTTTGTAAAGCCCTCCACAAGGTTCAAAATCCACCCCGCCGTCTCCGTACTTTGTAACATAGCCAACCATTATCTCTGTCTTGTTACTAGTGCCAAGGACAAGATAGTGATAGTAATTCGCATAGGCATAATTGATGATCATCCGGAACCGTGCCATGGCATTTCCTAAGACCAGTCTATTCTTACCAAGCTCTATGTCAACATTTTTTATAAAAGCCGAAATAAAATCAGCAATAGAGACTTTTTTAACGGTAATGCCCAGTTGTCTTGCCAGCGTACGCGCGTCGTCTTCATAATGTTGTGCAAGGTTAGCGTTTGGAAGGATAAGCCCCAATACATTTCTTTTTCCCAAAGCTCGGACTGCGAGTGCTGTAGTCACCGAAGAGTCTATCCCTCCACTTAATCCAACAACAACTCCTTTTGTTTTTGATTGTGCCACGTACTCGCAAATGAAATCTTCGATTTTTTCACTTACTGCTTTGCAGTCTATATCAAAAACTGTGGGCTGGAGTTGCATTGATCTGTGCCACCTTATTTTATTTGGGGATTTTTACGTTCCGTTCTTCAGCGATACGACAAGCTTTTTCATAGCCGGCATCTACATGTCTGGCTATTCCTGTACCTGGGTCAACGGTGAGGACGCGTTGTAATCGTTTTGCTTTTGCTTTCGTTCCATCTGCAACGATAACCATTCCTGCGTGGAGTGATTTACCAATGCCTACACCACCACCATGGTGGAAGGAAACCCAGCTTGCACCATTTATGGCATTTAAGGCAAAATTGAGCAGCGGCCAATCTGCAATTGCATCGCTTCCATCTTTCATTCCTTCGGTTTCTCTACTTGGGGATGCAACAGAACCACAATCTAAATGGTCGCGTCCAATAACAACAGGTGCCGTGACTGTTCCTTCTTTGACGAGGTCATTAATTATTAGCCCAAACTTTGCTCGGTCGCCATAGCCTAACCAACAAATTCTGGTCGGAAGGCCGAGGATAGGAACTTTCTTTCGAACTCTGTCAATCCAACGAATGAGTGGTTTGTCATCTGGGAATGTGGAAATTAAGGCATCATCTATTGCAGCCAGATCTTTCGGATTGCCAGATAAACATGCCCACCTAAATGGCCCTTTCCCTTCACAAAAGAGGGGTCGGACGTATTTTAAGACAAATCCAGGATAGATGTAGCCACCATCCTCTTTTCGTACGGTTAGGATGTTCAATTGTTCCAAATGGCGCTTCAAGTCGGCAACATCTTCTGCTGTCATGCCCCCTTCCGGGGGTGCTTTTCCCATTGCAATTTTAATGGCTAATTCCACTTGATTTCGAATGGCATTCCCATAGTCAAATACTATTGCGCCTTTCTTTTGCATGTCAATCATTGCTTTAACGTGCGTCGCCATGGATTTGAAGGATTCTCGAACATACTCTCCTTCTCTAACTTCCACACCGCTCTCGAGTAGTTCCACGTAGTTTCTATCATATCCGCTTGGTACATACTTCTTTACTTCATGGGCACTTGTTTGGTCGGTGACAATGTCCGGAATGACCCCTTTTTTCACGAATTCGGGATGGATGTCTGCTGCGTTTCCAATTAACCCTATTGAAAGGGGTTCTTTTCGTTCCTTTGCCTCCACAGCCCACTTTAAAGCCTCATCAAGGTCCTTGGTCATTTTGTCGCAATAGTTTTCTTTGACCTTACGGGCGACCTCTGACTCGAGAACTTCGACATCAATAATGACTGCATCATTTAGCGTTCCTGCCATTGGTTGGGCTCCTGACATAGCACCCATACCAGCAGTTAAAATCAATTTTCCAGCCAGCGAATCTGTATGGAAATCCATTTTTCCTGCAGCAGCAAAACTTTCATAGGTTCCTTGTAAAATACCTTGCGTTCCGATGTAAATCCAGCTCCCAGCAGTCATCTGCCCATACATCATCAATCCCAGACGATCAAGATGGTCAAAATAATCTTGCGTTGCCCAGTTGCCCACAAGGTTTGAGTTAGCAATTACCACCCGGGGGGCGTCTTCATGAGTCGGCGCCACATAAACTGCTTTGCCGGATTGGATGCACAATGTTTCATCTGGTTCTAATGCTTTTAGTGCACGAACGATTTTGTGAAATTCTTTCCAGTTCCTAGCAGCTCTGCCAGAGCCACCATAGACAATTAATTCCTCCCAATTTCGAGCCACTTTTGGATGTAAGTTATTATATAACATCCGAAGGGCTGCTTCTGCATCCCATGTTTTACAGTGTAGAAGCTCGGTGCTTTCATCTGCAGCTAATGGTTCTTTTGGCTTCAAATCCATATACATTGGTCGACCATATATGTCGATCTCTTTTTTCAAATCTGTCAACCTAACATTTCTCCAAATACGATTTGTTCATTTCACTAGTTTGTTTTATTCTCTTATAATTAGTACTTTTTTAATTATTTGATGTTTTTCTCTAATAAAGAATAATCTTCATAAGTAATGCCTTTAACAAAGAATACTAATCATATAAATACGTGAGTTGAATGGAATGCCTTCTGAAGTGGCTGATTTAGTAATTTTGAATGCAAATGAGCTTGTGACTCTTGACTCGAAATTTGGTGTACCGCGCATTGGTGAAAATATGAATAAACTTGCCATTATTAAGAATGGCGCGATTGCTGTTAAAGACGGAAAAATTATTTTTGTGGGAACAACAGAGGAATTGCAAACTCAAAAATTGATAGCGCCACAAGAAACAAAGGTTCTTGATGCGTCCGGTAAACTTGTAACACCAGGTTTTGTCGACCCTCATGTTCATCTAATTTTTGCTGGTTCGCGTGAAAATGAACTTGCGATGAAACTCGCTGGGAAGACATACCTCGAGATTTTAGCTGCCGGAGGGGGAATTTTGAAAACCGTTCGGGAGACGAGGAAAGCTTCTCTCGAAGCCCTCGTTACTAATGGTAAAAAAATACTTGACCGAATGCTTGCCTATGGTACCACAACTGTGGAGGCAAAGTCCGGCTATGGACTCACAGTAAAAGATGAAATCAAGTCTTTGAAAGCCATTCATCAACTTAATGCCATTCATCCTATTGAACTTGTTGCCACTTTTTTAGGGGCACATGCTGTCCCTCCCGAGTTTTCAGGAAAAACGGATGAGTATGTTCAATTAATCATTTCTGAAATGCTCCCGGAAATTGCTCGAGAGCATCTTGCTGAATTTGTTGATGTTTTTTGTGAAGAAGGCATTTTTTCTATTGAGCAAACAAGACGAATTCTTCTTGCCGCAGAACAGTTCGGCTTGAAAAAAATAATTCATATTGATGAGATTGTAGATACGAATGGTGCCAAATTGGCCGCCGAGTTGAAAGCTGTACAGGTGGGTCATCTTCTCCAGTCCAATGATGCCGGCTTAAAAGCGCTGGCAAAAGCAGGCGTTATTGCTACTCTTCTTCCCGGCACACCATTCTGCTTAATGTTGAAGAATTATGCTCCCGCCCGAAAAATGATTGAGTATGGTGTTCCCATTGCTATTGCCACGGATTTAAATCCCAATTGCTGGACTGAATCCATGTTAATGATTCTCACTTTATCTTGTTACAATATGAAACTCAGCCCGGCAGAGGCATTGACTGCTGCAACCTTAAATGCTGCTTGTGCGATAAATCGGGAGCATCTTATTGGTAGCTTGGAAGTTGGAAAACAAGCCGATATCGTTATTTTTGAAGTTCCAAATTATCAGTTCCTCACTTATCAATTTGGGGTAAATCTTGTAGAAACAGTCATTAAAAAAGGAAAAATTGTTGTGGAACATAAAAAAGGAACTTCGGAGTGAATGAGATCATTCACTCAAAATCAAAATAGTGTTCAATTAGATTTTCTTCTGTGAGATGCTTTGGATTGACGAGCTGTAAATAGTACTCCAAGGAATTAAGAGCCGCTTCTAAGGGAATTGGTCCAACCAATTCTGTTCCTACGATAGGAACCCCATATCTTGCTGCTTCTATTCGAGCAAGTTCAAGTTGGCGGTAGAGAGGTGTTTTCTTATAATTAACATTGCTAATTCCTACTTGCACATAATCTTTCCCTTCGATTGCAGTCCCCATTGCTTTAATGTTCACTAATCCTCCAGAAGCGAGATGAATCCTTCGTGCAACACGTTTAGCTATTTTGACATCAGTTGTCCCTAAATTAATGTTTAAACAAACTAATGGCATTCTTGCGCCGGTAATAGTTGCTCCACCAGTTGGGTGAAATTCAGAGGGGCCGAAATCCGGCTTGTGGTCAGGGTTTGTTTTAATAGTCTCTTTCAGTCCTTCGTAATCTCCCACACGAATGTTATCGATGTTTTTTCTTTCTGGTCTTGTTGCAGATTCCTCGTAAAGATAGACAGGAACACCAAGCTCTGCCATAGCTTTTGCATATCTTTTTGCTAATGCATCACATTCTTCCATGGTGACATTTTGTGCTGGTACAAAAGGAACGACATCTGTTGCTCCAATTCGTGGATGTTGTCCTTTGTGTTTGTTCATATCGATCAATTCGAGCGCTTTTTTCGACGCTGCAATATTTGCCTGTAAGACTGCTTCAGGCTCGCCTACGAATGTAATTACAGCACGATTGTAATCAGAATCATATTGAACGTCCACAATACGCGTTTTTGGTGTTTTTCGAATTTCATCCACAATCGCTTCGACAACTTTACTGTCAGTCCCTTCGCTATAATTTGGAACTGATTCAACAATTTTTCTCTTGCTTGCCATAACAATCAACCACATTACTGTAGTTTTTAAGCCCCCCTCGGCTCTTTTAATAACTTTTCATGAATTAGCATTATTTCTTGGTGTATATCGAAAGTGGGTCAGCAAGGCTTTTTTGCTATAAAAGTGCTAAGAATAATTTTAAATATTAATAAGACTCACAATTACAAAAGGAGTTTTTTTGGCAGTAGTGCCTGTCTCTCAATTTAATCCCGCTAAAATCAATTTTAAGCAAGCTCCATGAATTAAATCTGTGAAGTCAAACAAGCAAAAGAACGAAAAGTTCCTTTTAAACGATAAGGACTAAACAAGAGGAAAAGAATTGAGAGAACACGCAACAACACAAAACTCCAAAGGATGCACAGTATCTTTGACTCCAAAAACTAATGAAATAACGAGTGTCAAGAACAATGTTAGTAAGTGAAGAAACACTGAATGAAATCAAAGCTGAAATATTAGCAAAAACCCCACCATCTGCTGACATAACAGAGATCGAATTTGAAGGCCCGGAAGTGGCTGTTTACTCAAGAAACCCCCAGATTCTCGTTGACAATGGCGACCTTGTGAAAAATCTTGCAAAAGATTTGCGAAAACGAATTGTCATTCGTTCCGACCCGAGCATACGAAAAAGCGAGAAGGAAGCAAAACGCATCGTAGAAGAATTAGTTCCAGCAGAGGCTGAAGTAACCTCCATACAATTTGATCCTAACATTGGTGAAATTTTAATAGAAGCCGTCAAACCTGGACTAGTTATAGGTAAAAATGGTGCCACGCTTCGGACGCTTACTTCAGAAACGTTTTGGCGGCCCAATGTTTCTCGTACCCCCCCTCTCGAATCCCGTATCATCAAAACCGTCCGAGAAATTTTGTTTAAAAATAGTGAAGAGCGCAAGAAAATTCTGAGGAAAATTGGTCGAAGAATTCATCGCCGGCAATTATTCCCTACGGAATGGGTGCGTATTACTGCTCTTGGTGGTTATCGAGAGGTCGGGAGAAGCTCCACATTACTCCGCACGCCGGAAAGTAGTATTTTAATCGATTGTGGAGTGAATGTTGGAAAGAATACACAAAAAGATATGTTTCCCCGTCTTGATGCCTTAGAATTTTCAATAGAAAATCTTGATGCCGTTATTATAACTCACGCTCATCTTGATCATTGTGGTTTTCTCCCCTATCTTTACAAATATGGTTATGAAGGCCCTGTTTATACCACCAAAGCAACCAGTAACATGATGACTCTCCTCCAAATTGATTATTTGGATGTGGCAAAGAAAGAAGGAAAACTCTTACCTTATAGTTCAAAAGATGTTAGGAATCTCGTTTTACACACCATCCCCTTGAATTATGGTGAAGTCACTGACATTTCTCCGGACGTGCGTCTCACGCTTCATAATGCAGGGCATATCTTGGGTTCTGCCATTGTCCATCTCCATATTGGTAACGGGCTTTACAATATAGCAGTTGCTCAAGACTTTAAATTCCGGCAAACCAATTTGCTTGACCCAGCGGTCTCGAAATTCCCGCGTTTAGAAGCTCTTCTTATGGAATCAACTTATGGTAATCCTCAAGATGTTATGCCTTCAAACGTCGATGCTGAAAACCAATTGCGCGAAATAATTAACAATACCCTAAATCGTGGTGGGAAGGTACTTATTCCCGTCTTAGCAGTGGGGCGTGCACAAGAACTTCAAATAGTTATTGAGAACCTTATTTCGAAAAACTTGATCCCTCCTGTGCCTGTATATCTTGACGGAATGATCTCAGAGGCCACTGCCGTTACTACTTGCCATCCCGAATATCTCAGCCGGAAACTTCGAGATAAAATTTTCCATGCCGGCCAGAATCCATTTTTGGCCGAGTGTTTCCACAAAGTCGAAGGGAAAGAAGAACGAGACAAGATTATTCTGGGCGACCCTTGCATCATAATGGCAACAAGTGGTATGTTAACTGGCGGTCCTTCTGTTGAATATTTCGAGAAATTGTCTGGTGACGCCAAGAATTCCATTGTGTTTGTCTCCTATCAAGGTGAAGGATCACTTGGAAGAAAAATCCAGAAAAATGTGAATGAAATCACCGTTATTAAGGAAGGGCACGCAAAAATCGTTCGCATTGAGATGGAGGTTCACACTGTGATAGGATTCTCAGGTCATAGCGACCGCAAAGAACTTCTAGCCTATGCACGGAAAGTTTCCCCTCGACCTGAAAAGTTATTCCTTATCCATGGTGAAAAATCAAAATGTATCTCCTTGGCTTCCACCTTACATAAAATGCTAAAAACAGAAACCAAAGCACCTGACGTTCTCGAGACCATTCGTTTGTGTTAAAAAAGTCGTTGCAATCTCACAATTGCAATGACCAAATTTCGTCATTCACATAATGAATGTTTTTTATTACTTTTCCTTTTTTCCTCGCGAGTATTTCATCACTATTTACCAGCAGTTCCCCTACTGCTAATGCTTTGCTATGACGTTCATCCACGATCATCACAAACTCTCCTTGTTTCAATCCGGGTGTGACTTTCACTATTCCCGGAGCCATAATATCCGCTCCATTTGTAACATATGGTACTGCCCCCATGTCAACCGTGACTGGGGGGAGGTGTGCTTTTTGAGTGTTTAAAGCGCGTAAGCTGGGTAAGACTATGGCTTGAAATTGAAACGCAAGAACAGTTCTATTTTCCGCAAACAGAATCCCTTTATCGGTTTCAACTAATTCTGCATTCTTCGTGAAAAGTGTTTCTCCTTCTTCTCCAATTACTTGTTTTAATTGTTCTTTCAGTTTTTTGAAGTCGCTTTTACGGATAGTGTACCTTTTTAGAATGTCCATTTTCTCACCGCAACTACTGGCTTTCTTTAGCATAACATTTTTCACTGCTTTATACTTTTTTTGGCAAAAATTAATAAGTCATTATTTCTTTCTCAATAATGCTTGTTAAAAGGCGGGCTAACTATTAGATGCCACTCTTCTAAAAAGAGTTTGATAATTAAGAAAGCATTTAAAAACCGATTTATATCAAAAAGGTATAGGTTCTCCTAAACTAGCATCCGGAGAAAACATAAAATGAGTAAACAAGAAAAACGTTTGAACAAAGATCGACCGATGGATCTACTGACATTATCTCTCAATAAAATCGTCCTAGTGAAATTAAAAGGTGGCCGGCAATTACGGGGTAAGCTCATCAATTATGATGCACACCTTAATCTTACGTTAGATGACGCTGAAGAAATCCTGGAAGAAGAAAACAACAGCCTAGGAACAATTATTTTACGAGGCGATAACGTCATTATCATTAGTCCCCCACCAACAATTGAAAAATAAGCTTAGCAATTATTGAGTAAAGAAGTCAATCTAAAACTATAAGGTGATTTGTATGGGTAAAGGCACTCCTAGCAAAGGGAAAAGAAATCGTACACCAACACACATACGTTGCAGAAGATGCGGTAAGAATGCTTATAACTTGAAGAAGTCTGTTTGTGCAAGTTGTGGCTTTGGTGCCACCGCAAAAATCCGCAAACACAGTTGGTAGACTAGTTCACAAGCAACTTTTTTCCAGCTCCAATTTACTCTAGGGTACTCCCCTTCTTTGGAATTTTTCTTTTCGTTCTTTTCTTCTCTCTTCAAATTACTCGAGTAATTCTTGTAGTAGGCGTTCAATTTCATTGATAAATTGTTCTTTTGTCAGGTTTTCGTTGAGAATATAGTAATCTGCTTTGGTAATAACATTTCCTAGCCCGAATCCCAACTCTCGTTGCTCTCGTTCTTCAAAGTCGCCTTCATATTTATGGTCCAGGCGTTTTCGTGCTTTAATTCGTTTCCGCCTTGTTTTCAACGTCGAAATTATTCCTACCAGGGTGACTTCACCAAATGCTTCTCTAAATAGGCTTAATTCCGAAAAAGAGCGAATCCCATCAATTAAAATTGCTTTTGGCTTTTTCTCATAGAGCTCCCTTATTGCTGGCAAGGCTTTTTGTGCCACTGCCTGATCCCCACCTTCGAAGCGTAAGATGGACGCCATTTTTGCCATGTTACGCCCATTGACTGCCATCCCTCTTTCTTTGCACTCTTGAATGATAACATTCCCTAAACGATAAGTTGGGATTTGATACTTTTTATTGGCAATGCCTGTAAAGACGCTTTTTCCGGAGCCTTGTGTTCCAGTAACAGCAATAATTCGTGTGACCACCATGCTTTCCACTGTGTGTAATGCCATTTCAAACTGCTTTTTAAATTTACTTCCAAGTAAAAATTATTTGTCGAAAAGGGAGCTATTTATCTAAATATGAAAACAATTTAATAGTCGAGAAAGCTAAACATTCAAAAAAGTTATATAACTTTAAATTGAGGAACTCTCCTCAGAAAACGATTAATTAGTTAATTGTGGTTGATTCGCATGAAATCTCGGAAATTATCATTCCTGATCTTGGCACTCTTTAGCCTGACCTTTGTGCTTTCATTAAATTTGTTAAGTGATGCAATCCCGGTGAATGGATATAAGGGCGGAATTCGTCCAGTAATCATTATAGATGCTGGTCATGAGCAGAGATTCAACCACACACACTTACAGTCTGCAATCCAGTTATTGCGAGATGAATTTGATGCCAATATTGTAATTAATACTGATAATTTTACACTTACCAATCTTCGAGGGGCGGACTTGCTTATCGTCCCAGCACCATTCATTGATGCGTCACGAAGTGATTTTAGCGAGGTCGAAAAGCAAGCGGTATCTGAATTCTATCTTGATGGTGGCTCTCTTCTATATCTCGCTAACCCCTATTTCTTTGAAGATGAGATGAGAAATTACTCGAGTAATGTCCGGTATGTGAATGACATGATGGGAACAACCATTGAGGGGCAAAGCTCATTTGGTACCTTGAATTTTAACCCATCAATTGTAACTCTCATGAACGACTTTAGTTATGCTTTTGGGGATGAACGATTTATTTACTTGAATAATGACACTTTTGACAATTCTCATCCCATTGTTCAGGGCTTTAATAATGCTCCCTCGGTCTCTGAACTCCTAACATACGCTACTTATATCCCTATGACCACTCAAGCACAAAAGGTGATTAAGACTCCCATAACAACTTATTATGTGGATGAAAATGGTGAGGTGCCTTTTGGTGGCACAAAGAATTTCACCATTCTTGTTGCTGACGAGAAGCCTGCCTTACAAGGTGGTGTGGCTCGAGGTGTTTCCTGTGCCTCTGGCATTATGTTTAGCGATTTGCAAATAACAAAAGATAATACCACCACTTGGTTCGAAGCTTTTGATAACGCACTTTTATGGAAAAATATCATCGCTTGGCTTTTGCATGATACTCCTCAAGAAGCAGCACAGGGTATTATCCCAGATTTCGGTCTTTTCGTCATTTCAATTATTGGTATCTTCTTTATTATGATGGTTGTGGGGTCCATTTTGTTCACGGTAGGGCGCGAAACGAAACGAGTGGAGATCTCGGAAGCACTCATAAAAATGCGCGAACGAGAGGAACGCCGAAAGAAAGTGGATGAAGAAATTGAAGAAGCTTACTTTGATGAGGAAATTGAAGAAATTGAGGCAACCATAACGCCGGAAAAAGAAGAAGAGTTAGAAGAATTAGATATGAAATCAATTTCAGAAGAAGTGAAAAAGAAACCGCCAAAAACAAGATCGAGAAGCGAACGTCGACGAAGACGGTAAGCTCTCTTTTTTTTCTCTTTTTTTTGGAAAAATTGAAATTCCACAAGGTAGACTGGGTAGTAGTGTGAAACATGACCCACCAGACAAATACATCCTATCCGTTAACAGGGCTTATTTTAGCAGGTGGGAAAAGCTCCCGTTTTCAAAAGGCCGGAAGCACATGGCAAGATAAAGCATTATATGAAGTTGCTCCACAAACAAGTCTACTTATTCAAACCATCAAGACCCTTTCACCTTTTTGCAAAGAAATAATTATTGCAGTTAATGATGCCATACGAAAGGAAAGATATGAAGAACATCTTCGCTTATTTGATAACCGTGTTCCCACCACATTGACATTTGTCACTGATGACAAGGAGATAGCACGTTCCGGCCCGATTCGGGCAATTTTATCTGCTTTTCCTGCAGTAAAGACGCCTTCTGTTCTGGTGGTTCCTGTAGATATGCCCTTACTTTCTCATGGCCTTCTCAAAGATTTTATTGCTGCTGGTCAGCATCAGTTGTTGCTTTTCCCTTTTTGGCGTTCTTGTGGTAAAATCGAGCCTTTACTGTTCATTGCAAAACCACATGCCCTTCTCCCTTTTATTCAAGTTTTGCGACATTATGACTCGAGTCGAGCTGATGACATTATCCGCTTAGCTCCTGAAGTCAGTTTCTTACCAATAGACAAAGCACAGGAAGAACATGCTACAAAATTGTTCTCAAGTATTAACAAACTGACAGACCTCCCTCCTACCCTTGAACTTTTGACTGCTTCGTCTGAAACAAAGTCTCTTTTTGATCTTAACTCTCTCTTAACCTTTAAAATTGACATTAACCAATCGTTGCTTACAAACTTTCAATCCTTTTTCGAGTTGCCGCATTCTTCTCTTTTAAAGGAGGAAACGATTCTAGCCGCCATTCAATTAGCTCATGCTCTACAAAAGAAGCGTTTGTTTTTTCATGCTGCTCTGCTTTTACACCTCTTCTTAACAGTTATTTCACACTCTGAACTTTTTAGTGACCAACATGTTAATTCCTTCCTCAGGGCGAAAATTTTCGAATCATTTTATGCTGAAACTCGCTTTTGGGTCCGGAGAAAAATCCATTTTCTTGCCTATCATGCAGCAGTAGATGCTCTTGCCCATCTCAAAAGAGAAAACCTTTCAAGTTGGTTTCTCAAAAAGAAAATTAACAAGTATCGGAAGCAAATGGCATTGACTAAGAAAAATTTCCACCAAATGACCTTTGATGCCTTTCTCAAGAAGAACCTTCCAAATGATTTTGTTTCGAAAGTGAAAACAATTATTCAAGAAGCCGAGGAACAATTCAATCAAGAGGCACCCAAATTCCCCACCAACTTTCTATGGGACCATTCTTTTCGTGTTAGTAAAATTGCTTACAAGCTTGCCATTGCTGAGGGTGCGGACCCCTTGATTGCCATTTTGGCGGCTCTTTTTCACGACAGTGGAAAATTTGTTCTTGGTAAATACCATGAGGGTAATATTGCCGAAGAAGAACTTTCCTCTTCAATTGCAAATACCATTCTTACAGAAGCTGGTTTTAGCTCCACACATATTGCCGCAGTTTTAAAAGCAATTAATGCTCTTTATAACGAGAATCTTTCCTGTGACATTTATTGCCGGATTCTTCACGATGCTGATAGACTCGAAAAACTTGGCTCAATAGGTGTTGCTAATTTTTTTACGAAAATGGCCTTACGCGGGACCAATTTAAGCGAGGCGCTTCTTTCCAGTTTGAGCAGAGAATTAACTTATGCTCTTGTTGCTCCGAAAACCATGCTTACCAAAAGCGGGAAAAAATTCGCTCGGCCTTTAAGTAAAAAATCATTTGCATTTTTTACCGAGTTATTACACGAATTAAAAGAATGGGGCGTGGGTGAATTTATTGTGCGAGAGGTCCATCCTCGGGAACGATCAAAGGTAGTGTTAGTTGTTCCTAAGAACTGTATTAATTGCAAGGTAGGTAATTATTCTCTTTCTCTTACAACAGAACAAGGAATAAAATGTGAAAAGCTTGTGGCAACTTTTACGTGTGATCAATGCTCTGCTACTTATACTGTTCAATTCTGCTTACCATTAATAACTCATGCTTGACTTTTTCGGTTTTCTGTCCTGTTACAGAAATTGGTCTAGCGTCTGGTCAAAAGGTGTTTTTAAAATGCGCCGTTCTTTTTTTCTGTGGTGGGCATTTGGTTCAAGTAGTCTCTGCTTTCTAGCTAAAAGATCAATCTTGTGTTTGTGTATCTGTAAGATTGCACAGGTGAAATTCTTATTGCATCCTCCTTCGCCAAAATAGGTCTTATCAGCAGCATTATATCCTAAAAATCTCTCTCTGTCATTGCAAATGCATATTTCAACAAAATCAACTTGATGTTTTTCGGCAAATCTACTTATAGAAGTGTCTAAGTTGGCCATATCAATACGCGCTCCTTTTTACATTACACTATTTTTATTTTAAAATCTTCGTAACATTGCCTGGCTTGAGCAAAAACATCTGTCTGTCCTCTTTCATACCTGCTTTCTATTTATTCTTCTAAGAACCAATAGTCCCCTTTTTGTCTCTTTGAGAATTCTGCTTGTTTAGAGCGATTCCAATTTTCGATAATGCTAAAATAGCCTACCACCCTGCTCATACCATAACAATTTTCACTGCCGCATACAGGGCAAGTCGTTTTTGCTTTCCCTTCTCGTTCTTTCTCAATTTCGGTGTTTCTCTTCTGAATTTTCTCATTCGCATGTTTTACTGTCAAATTTTCCAACCCTTTTTGCTATTATAACAACGTCTTTTTTTCTTTTTAAGTCAATAAATGAACCTTAGTGATGCTCTAGTGGTCATCATTAATTTTCAAAACCTCTTTGAGATATATACCTGTAATTGACTCTTTAATATTGCTTACTTCCTCGGGGGTACCATTGGCTACTATTCTCCCGCCTTTCTCCCCCCCTTCGGGTCCTAAATCAATTATCCAGTCTGCACTCTTTATTACATCAAGATTATGTTCGATGACAATCACAGTATTTCCTGTATCAACTAATTTGTTTAAAATTTTGAGCAATTTATGGATGTCATAAGCTGCTAACCCTACTGTAGGTTCATCCAAAATAAAAAGCGTTCTCGTTGTTTGTGGCCGACAAAGTTCCGTGGCAAGTTTAACTCTTTGCGCTTCTCCTCCTGAGAGTGTGGTTGCTGATTGTCCTAGTTGGAGATAGCCTAAGCCCACTTCGGTCATGACTTTCAATATTCTCGCAATTTTAGGTTGATTTTCAAAAAAGGTTAGTGCATCATCAATTGTAAGTTCAAGCACTTCGGCAATACTCTTCCCTTTGTATTTTACTTTGAGTGTTTCTTGATTGTAACGTTTCCCCCCACACTCGTCACAAATGATTTCTATATTACTTAAAAACAGCATTTCAACTTCTTTTGTTCCTCTACCACGGCAAACTGGGCATCTTCCTTTGGCATTATTGTATGAAAACCTATTACGTGTAAAGCCTCTAATTTTCGCTTCGGGTAATTGTGCAAATAAATCACGGATGTAATCAAAGACACCTGTGTATGTGGCCGGGTTCGAGCGCGGTGTTCTACCAATGGGGTCTTGGCCGATTAAAATTACTTTATCGAGCCGCTCTAATCCCTCGATAGAATCATACTTGCCGATTGGAGCTTTAGATCGATGGTATTCTTTTGCTAGGATTTTATGTAGTGTTTCCACAACAAGGGAACTTTTCCCAGAGCCACTTACACCGGTGACGCAAGTAAATACCCCCAAAGGGAATTTAATGGTAAGGTTTCTAAGATTGTTTTGCCTTGCTCCTTTTAATGTCAGAAAATTTTGAGGGGTTCGTCTCTTCTGCGGGACAGGGATGCTTTCCTTTCCGCTTAAATATTTTGCCGTTAGTGATTGTGCGCTTTTCAGAACATCCTCGAGTTTTCCTTCTGCGACAATTTGCCCGCCATTCACTCCCGCGCCCGGCCCAAGATCAATGACCCAGTCAGCGCTTCTAATTGTCCCTTCATCATGTTCTATTACAACAACGGTATTCCCCAAATCTCGAAGTTCTGTAAGCGTTCGTATGAGTCTTGCATTGTCTCGCGGGTGTAAGCCAATAGAGGGCTCATCAAGGACATATAGTACCCCTACTAATTTATTTCCTATTTGTGTTGCCAAGCGGATTCTCTGTGCTTCGCCCCCTGAAAGCGTTCGTGCTTCTCGGTCCAGTGTAAGATAATCTAGTCCAACATCCATTAAGAACTTTAATCGTGCCAATATTTCCTCTATTATCCCCTCAGCAATAATTTGCTTTGCTCCACTAAAGCTAATATTCTTAAAAAACTCATAGGCTGTTGCGATAGAGCATTCAGTGACTTCGTGAATATTCAACCCTCCCACACGAATAGAAAGGATCTCCGGTTTTAATCGTGTACCATTGCAAGCAGGGCATTTTTGCGTTCGTACGAATTTATTCATCCAATCTAGCCACCACATTGATGTCGCTTTATTTAACCATTCCTCATAAATTGGGATAAGCCCTTTAAAGACGCGCTCCCGCTCGTAAGTATAAGATAGTGTTCTTCGCTGCACATCTCTTTTTTGTTTGAATTTCTTATTCGTGCCATAAAGAAGTGCTTGATATTGTTCGGGTGTCAAATCCTTGATTGGCGTATCAAGTGTAAACCCAAGCTCTTCTCCCAAGCCTTTTATTATAGACATCATCCAGCTATTTTCATCTTTGTTTTCGCTAATCGGCCCAATTGCTCCTTGTCGAATGCTCTTGTTTGGATCCTTAATAAACAGCTGGGGGTCGATAGATTTTATCATCCCCAATCCTGCACATCGTTCACAAGCGCCAACATGAGCATTAAAGGAGAACATTTTCGGTGTAAATTCTTCGGGCAGTCTTATTTCACAATCAAAACAGAATTTCTTTGTGCTGAAAGAAATAGTATCTCCATCATAGGCGATTTTTACTACTCCTCCGCCCTTTTGGAGAGCCGTTTCAATGGAATCGAAAAGCTGTTCTTTTTCGTCTTCGTGTACAACCAATCTATCAACAACAAGGTCAATTGTATGTTCTTTTTCTTTAATAAAAAACCTGTTCTTTTCTTCTTTAAAGTCAAGCTCGTCTAGGAGCACCTCGTTTTCGTGATCAATTATTACCCTGGAAAAGCCTTCCTTTATAAGCTGTTCAAGTAATGGCAGAAAGTTTCCTCTCGAATTTTTCACCAGAGGGGCGATAATTTTAATTTGAGTGCCTTCCCCCAATGCCAGCGTTCGTTTTACCATCTCTTCTAATGTCAAGGGTGAAATGTTTCTCCCACAACGAGGGCAATAGGGGATCCCCACCGTGGCGAAAAGCAATCGGAGATAATCATTTATTTCGGTAACTGTTCCCACTGTTGAGCGTGGATTTCGTCCGGCAGACTTTTGATCAATAGCAATTGCTGGGGATAAACCGGTTATTTTTTCAACTTCAGCGTCATCCATTCGTCCAAGGAATTGTCGTGCATACGTGGAAAGTGATTCAACAAAACGTCTTTGCCCCTCTGCGAAAAGCGTTTCTAACGCAAGAGAGGATTTTCCTGAACCTGAGATGCCTGTAATCACCGTAAATTTGTTTTTTGGGATGTGCACCTCTAAATTCTTTAGATTGTTCTTTTTTGCCCCCCAAACCACAATTTCGTTGCTTGCTCCTGATTTTTTTCTGAGTGTAGTTTTGAATGTTGTTTTAACAGGGGCAATTTGCCTTTCAAATAAGACTTTCTTTAAAGCTTGTCCAGTGTACGATTGTTCGTACTTTGCGATCTCTTCTGGTGTTCCTGTTGCAACAATTCTCCCCCCTTTTTCTCCTCCTTCCGGCCCCAAATCGATTATCCAATCGGCACATTTTATGACATCAAGATTATGTTCAACGACTACAACTGTATTTCCAGCCTCTACAAGCCGGTTTAGAATTTCGAGCAATTTACTAACATCATAAGAGTGTAAGCCGACAGTTGGTTCCTCGAGTAAGTATAATGTTTTTCCTGTCGCCTTTTTGCTTAGTTCTCTCGATATTTTAATTCTTTGCGCTTCTCCCTCACTAAGTGTTGTTGATGACTGTCCTAATTTTATATATCCCAGCCCTACATCTTGCATTGTTTGTAAAATTTTGGTAATTTTGGGGTGGTCCTTAAAAAACGCAAGTGCTTCATTAACACTCATATCTAAGATCTGTGCGATGTTCTTATTGCGATATTTAACTTCCAGCGTTTCAGCGCTAAATCTTTTTCCGCGGCAAACTTCACATTCAACTTCGAGGTTTGGAAGAAATTGCATTTCAATTTTATTATAGCCCAATCCATTACATGCTGTGCAGCGCCCTTCCTTTGTATTGAAGGAGAATCGTCCTTTTTTAAATCCTCTTGCTTTTGAAATAGGTAAAGAGGTGTAGAAGTCTCTGATGTGGTCGAGAACCTTTGTATAGGTTGCTGGAACAGAGCGAGGTGTATAACCAATTGGTGATTGATCAATCTCAATCACTTTGTCAAGTAATTCGGTTCCGAGAATTTTCTCGTGTTTCCCCGGTTTTGTCTTTGCTCTATTTAGCTGTCTTGCTAACGCTTTCCAAAGAATGTCAGTTACCAGTGAACTTTTTCCTGAACCGCTGACCCCTGTCACGCAAATGAAAACTCCCAAGGGAAAGGTGACATCAATTTCTTTTAAGTTGTTTTGAGCAGCGCCGACAATTTGCAAGTATTTACCATTCCCTTTTCTTCTGTTCTTCGGGATTTTTATTTCTCTTTTTCCTGCGAGAAACTGCCCTGTAATTGATTGCTTATTTCTTGCCACTTCATTTGGTGGCCCTGTACTAATTATTTTACCACCCTTTGCGCCGGCAAATGGTCCAATATCTATTAACCAATCGGCCGCAAGCATTGTATCAATATCATGTTCAGAGATGAGTACTGTATTCCCTTTATCCCTGAGTTTTTCAAGTGTATGAATCAGTTTTAAATTATCTCGGTTATGTAATCCAATGGAGGGCTCATCTAGGATATACAAGACGTTCTCGAGGCTTGACCCGATTTGTGTTCCTAAACGGATTCGTTGGCTTTCCCCGCCCGATAATGTGTTTGCTCTTCTATCCAAGGAAAGATATGGTAACCCCACGTTAATTAGAAATTGCAACCGCATCTTAATTTCTTTTAGTAATCCTTCTGCAATTTGCTGCTCTGTTTTTGTCATTTCAATTGAATTGAAAAAGTCTAGACATTCTTCAATTGACATGGAAGCAATGTCGGCAATTGTCCTCCCCTTAAAATAAACCGCGCGGCTTTCCTCCCGCAAGCCTGAGCCATTGCATTCTTTACAAATAACCGGCGTTGTATATTCTAAGATTAGATTCCGGATGTATTGTGAACTTGTGCGTTTAAAACGGCTCATAATAATGTCATTTATCCCTCTAAAGGGCAACCTGGCTCGCCCCTTCCCTTTCCCTCCTCTTTTATCTTCCCAAGAAAAGTCGTAATTAACATAGATAGTCTTTTTTGGTCCATAGAAGAAAGCATTCCATTGTTCGGGCGTGAGGTCTTTTAATGGCGTTTCGATTGTAAACCCGAGTTTTTCAACGATGGCCTTTATTCTATTCAAGCGATAATTTAGCACACGGAATCGTTTCGTTTTCAGGTCGAAATCTGCAAAGGCGCCTTCACTAATTGAAAGTTCTTTGTTAGGAACCAGTAGAGTGGGGTCAATTTCTACCAAAGTTCCCAGTCCTTTACAAGCAGGACAAGCGCCATGAATAGAATTAAATGAAAAATTGCGTGGTTCAAGTTTCGGAAAGCTGAAACCACATTTCGGGCAAGCAAAATGAATGGAAAATAAACGTTCATGGCTTTCTAGTTCTTCTTGTTCATCAATTTTTTTTCTTTTTGATGTAGTAGAACTTTTGCGGGAAAGCCGTTTCTTTTTTTCCAAATCTTCCTGTGTTGTGATAATTACCATGCCATTTGCAAGATCAAGTGCTTCTTGAACACTTTCCGTAATTCTCTCTTCTGCCTCACCGGTCACCCGCACTCTTGAAATGACGGCTTCTATAGTGTGACGATAATATCTCGAGAGTTTCATCTCTTCTTCGGGCATCTCATCAAGTCGTTTTAACTCGTAATCAATTCTGACTCGAGTGTAACCACTTGCAAGCAGTCCTTGGAGTTCTTTCTGATATTCCCCTTTTCTATCTCGTACTATTGGAGCTAAAATGATTATCTCTTCATCCCGAAAGTTGCTGAAAATTTGCTCTACAATTTTAGGGGTTGTTTGAGCTTTAATCTCAATGTGACATTTAGGACAATAAGGCACACCAATGCGGGCAAAAAGCACTCGTAAAAAATCGTAAATCTCTGTTACTGTTCCAACGGTGCTCCGAGGATTAAAACTCGTCGTTTTTTGGCTTATCGAAATTGTTGGGGACAACCCCTCAATGGCATCCACATCTGGTTTACTCATTTGAGCCATAAATTGGCGTGCGTAAGAAGAAAGCGATTCAATATAGCGACGCTGTCCTTCTGCAAAAAGCGTATCAAAAGCCAAGGATGACTTTCCGGAGCCTGACACCCCTGTTAAAACCACTAATTTCTCTCGAGGTATCTCTAAATCAATATTTTTTAAATTGTGTTGTCGTGCACCTTTGACAATTATTTTATCGTGAATCTCGTTCAATGTCAAAATTATTTTTTCCTCAAACAGTGTTTTTTCAACATCTTTTTATTTCACAGGAAAGAAATGTGTGAGTTGCTCGTTACAAACATTCGAATTCTTCTAATTCTGCCTTTTTTTCCACGTTTAAATTAGCTTTCTCTTTACTTTGACTTTCCAGCATTCTTTCCTCGGTAAGTTTCTCCTTTTTTCTTCCAAAAAAAAGAGCCCTCTGTGGAGAGACAACCGAAAGTATTATCAGTCCGGCTAAAGAATTTCTTTTTAAAGGGAAGATGGTGACAATCAAGTATGAAAACAAATGTGATATATTATGAAGATTGTATTGAAAACATCCCAAAGCGCATTCCAAAGGAATCCATTGATTTAGTCATTGCTGACCCTCCTTTTGGCATTAAGTTCACTGGAAAAGGTGCTCAATACAACCGGAAAGATGAATTGGTTGTGGCCGGTTATCAAGAAGTCACAGCAGGAGATTATGAAGCATTTTCAAAGGCATGGATTCAAGCGATTTTTCCGGTTCTAAAAACGACAGGGAGTGCCTATATCTTCTCGGGCTGGAATAATCTTAAAGCAATTTTACAAGCTATTGATGATGTGGGATTCATCACTATAAATCATATTATTTGGAAATATCAATTCGGTGTCTTTACAAAAAGAAAATATGTCACCAGCCATTATCACATATTATTCGTCGTGAAGAACAGTAAAAAGTACTATTTTAATAAAATAGAGCATTACCCGGAGGATGTTTGGGAAATAAAACGAGAATATCTCCCCGGGGAAAAGAAAAACTCCACAAAACTCCCTGATAAGCTTGTTGAGAAAATTTTGCTCTACTCGAGTAAAGAAGGTGATCTTGTTTTAGATCCGTTCCTTGGCAATGGCACAACAGCCGCTGCTTGTCTGAAATTAAACAGGCGTTATATTGGTTTTGAGATAAATCAACATGCGAAAGAGGTTATTGACACCCGTCTTGCAAAAGTGAAGGAAAATTGTTTGTAGGTCTGTTCTTGACTCTTCACACTTCATTGTTAGGTTTTTCCTATACTCAGTGCAACTTAAGGTTAGAACAGACCTATTATCTAGTTATTTTTCAGCTATTTAATTGCTCCAGCTGCTTTTATTTTTAAAAAAGAAACCTTTAAAAAAAAGCATGCGACAATAATACCGAAACAGAGATAGTCAAGTGAGCAATAATGTTCTTTTTACGAACATTTACTTGCTCATCCATCTATCTTCTTCATAGGATGAAGTCAGCTATGAGTATCGGTCTTTGGTATCCAAACGAACCATTAATTTATAGTATTATTCTTTTAGTTTCCATGGGAATTGGCGTTATGGTTTTCATTATGCTCTTCTTTGTGAAAGCTGGCTATGGACGACATATGGATGGGCATTGGGGGCCAAAAATGAACACTCATCTGGGGTGGTTTATCATGGAGCTCCCTACAATAGTCATCATGCTTCTCTGTTTTGGTCTCAGTGATAAAAAGACAAGCATTACTCATTACGCTTTTCTTATGATCTGGTTCATTCACTATGCCCACAGGGTCTTTATTTATCCGTTCAGAATTAAAAATGGAAAGAAAATCACTTTAACTATTGTTGCAATGGGTTTCTTCTTTAATCTGGTTAATGTTTATATTCAAGGGCGCTGGCTTTTCACACTTTCTGATGCCATTTATGCCGATGATTTGCTCTTTAATTTTTCGAATGCGGATTATACTACTATTGCTTGGTTATATACCCCTCAATTCATTATCGGGACGATCATTTTTGCAGTTGGTTATTTCATCAATAAACAATCGGACTACATTTTACGGAATTTAAGGAAGCCTGGAGAGGAAAATACTTACAAAATTCCCACAGGAGGATTATATCGTCTCTTATCATGCCCAAATTATCTTGGAGAAATTCTCGAATGGGTTGGCTGGGCATTTTTAACGTGGTCAATTGCTGGCATGTATTTCGCTATTTGGACTGTTGCAAATCTGCTCCCAAGAGCGATTTCACATCATAAATGGTATAAAAAAACATTTGAAGACTACCCGGAAAACCGCAAGGCTATTATTCCTTTCCTTCTCTAATTGTTGTTTTTTTTTGAAAATTTTTCCTTCTTCTTTCTGTAATTAGCAAGGTGACGAGAAGTAGAAGTTTGCCCACCTTCTTTTCGTCAAAAATGGAAAGAAAGGAAAGATAATAATAGTAGTGCTTCATTTGTCAAAAGTATAAAATTTGCTTGTTGTTGAACACTCATGTCAAAAATCACCTATGAACCAATTTCTGCAAAAGATGCTCTCAAACAAATCAAAGACTTATGTAGTATAATGGTTGATCTCGCGTATTCCTCCATTATTTTTGAGGATAAAGACTTAGCAGAAGAAGTTAAAGAGTTGAGAGATCTTGTTGTTCATCTCGATTATTTGTTAATCATGTCTCTTGAAGTTGCAGTTCGTGATGGCCGTGACGCTCAAGCAACCCTGCCTTTAGTTGTTTTGGGGCAGGCAAGCAAAGACATTGCCAATTCCGCAACAGACATTGCAAATGTTCTCATTAAAGGGTTTGTAATCCATCCAACAATAAAAGAGCTGTCCCAAAAAGTCGCGCGTGATTTAATGCGAGGAGAAATCTCCGAAGAATCCATTTTGAAAGGGTACACTGTTGCAGAAGTCGTCGAAAAAATGAATTATTCTATCGTGATTTTTGCCATACGCCGTTCCGGAAAATGGTTAATTATCCCTGAGAAGGATATGGCACTGCAAGCTGGTGACATCATCCTTGCGAGTGGCTCAAGCTCTGGTATCAGCCTTCTCAAGTTACTCGTTGGTGGCAGTGTAGAAGAAATTTCCCCGCCCGAAGAGGAAGATGAAGACATTGACCATCAAATAATTACTGAGAATATCGTAGATTATCTTATAGCACTAAAAGACACAAGTGAAGTGATGGTCGATCTTGCCTATGGCGCTGTTCTTTATAATAATAAAGAGTTGGCTCAACTCGTTTCAAATATGGAAAAACGGGTGGACACCATTCGGAATAAAGCGGAAATCGCCATCTTGAAGTTGGCAAAATCCTCCTCAGAGGATATCACTTCTCTTCAAGGATTGTTAAGAACAATTGAGGCTACTGAAAACATTTCTGATTCAGCAAATCAAATAGCAAAAATTGTTCTAACAGAAATCCCCTCTCATCCGATAATTGAACTTGTAATCGGTGAATCTGCTGAAAGCATCTTTGAAAAAGTCGTTGAAGAGTCTTCCCCCCTCGTTGGTAAAACTGTGCCGGCCGGTAATTATCTTGATGAATTTGGGATCAGGGTCTTAGCAATAAAACGAAAAGGTGGGCATTATTTCAAACCTCGAAGACGAACGAAAATACGAGCCGGAGACACGATCATTTTCACGGGTTTGCGTGATGCATGTACTGCGTTTCAAAAGCGCGAAGAAGAAGCGGTAGAAGAAAAAGAGGCGAAATTGGAAGCTACGAAGAAAGCAGCCGAACAAGTTGTTGATAAAGTTATAACCGAGGTCGTAGAAGAGGCAACAGATGCTGTTGCAAAAGAAGTCTCAAAGAAAGCCGCGGTGGAGATCGCACCAAAGGTTATAGAAAGGGTTTCCGAAAAAGTCACTCAAAAAACCATCACTAAAGCCGCTTCTGAAGTGACGGAAAAAGTCACCGAAGAGATGGTTAAAAAATTGGCCAAGGAGGTGGCAAAAGAAACCATTGAATCTGTAGAACCAGAACAACTAAGAGCAAATAAAAAGGAAGTTAAGAAAGCCCTCGAAGATGCTGTTGAAGCTGCTGCGAAAAAAAGCCTAGCGGAAGCCAAAAAGGACGTAGTTCAAGCTGCAAAAGAGTCTGCGGAAGAGAAAATTGAAGAAAAATCCGCAACCGTTTACAAGAAGGCAGAGAAAGCTGCAACAGAAATGGCTGCAAAAGAAGTAGAAAGCATTGTAAAAGAAACTATTAAAGTTGATGCTGAACGCGCTGCAAAACGGGCTGCTGCAGAAGCAATTAAAGAAGTGCATGTTGTAGAATCACCTGAAAAAATTGTGAAAGATGCTTCTAAAGATGTTGCAATCTCAGCTGCTGAGAAAGCCGCTGAAAAGGTTGTAGAACGAACCGGTAAACGGGTGGCAGCAAAAGCAGCTGAAGAGGTTGCTTCTGAAGTTGTTGAAAATGAGATAACGAAGGTAGCCACTAAAGCCGCAAAAGAAGTGGTGAAAGAAAAAGTCAAGGAGGTTATCGAAAAAGAAGTGAAAGAAGTCGCAAAGAAAGCTGCTGAAGAGGCAGCTGAAAAAGTATCAAAAACAGAGTAAGCTTAGACGTTGAACATTTGACTTTAAAAGCAAGTCAAATTCTTTGAGAAAAAGTGCAATTGCACTTTGTACAATACCCCCTTTGTGAAATTTGGTGAAATTAATGTCAACATCCTCGACAAGTGTGGCTAAGAAAACTGCGGTAAATCTCTTTTTTGGGATTTTTTTGCAAGCAGTAATAGCTCTTTCGTTTGATTCTGGTGGCATTATCTCAGGGACAATCGCGAGTTTTATGATGAATACCAAACAAATCAAATGGGTGGTTCTAATGTACGGCCCTCTTCTGGCGGCGAGGGGTGATATTGCTGTTCTTGCCGGAAAACTTGGTACGGGTCTTCATTTGGGAACTGTTAAACCATCGTTTAAGAAGAATACCCCCATCTATAAAAGTCTCGTCTCTTCAACATTGACTATTGCAATGCTTGATGCTCTTATCGTTGGAACAGTCACTTACCTCATGAACATTTTAACATTCCCCCCAGAATACAAAGTGCTCAATCCTACGCTGTTTTTTGTAATCCCTATTCTTGTTATGGCGATTGCTGCTACTCTCTCTACACAAATTACTAGTGCAGTTTCTTTTTTCACATATAAGAAAGGTTTGAACCCGGATGTTTATGTTGTTCCAGTAATGTCAACTGTGAATAATATTCTCATAACAATCATTTATGCTGTTATTCTAAAAATTCTAAAACCTTGGACAGTGGGAGCACCAGATGCAGATTATTGGCTACCTGCACAGGCCGGAAGTGGTGATATGCTTGCAACATATATCGCTATTATCCCCGTTGCTCTGTCTCTTGGGGGGATCATTTACATTATTATGAAAAATCGAAAAGAGCATGAATACCGGAAAATGATGAAAGAATCTATCTTTGCGGTTTTCGCAAGTGGTATTATTGGCACTATTACCGGTTTTACTTTATCGAAAGGAGAGGCGGCATTGGAAGCCTATCCTCAATTACTCGTAGCATTTCCTGCGCTCATTGGGACAGTTGTGGATCAAAATGCCATCACTGTTAATTTACTAATCACAGACTTTTCAGCTGGTTATGTTAAACCCGAGTTAAAATCCATTCGAAAACCAACGGTTTTCTTGAAGTTTTTAGGGATAGGTGCAGGGGGTATAACCATTACAATTTTACTGGCAGTCATTGGCACATTCATCAAGTGGGGTACAATTGTTACAAAATGGTATGTTGTACTCGTGATAATTGTCACTGTACTTGCAAATATTTTGGCGTATGTAATTGTAGGTTCACTAATTTATGTTCTGGCAATTTTCGCCTTCAAACGAGAAATTGATCCAGATAATTTTGCTATCCCTCTTACAGCTTGTTTGGCCGATCTTGCTTGTGCGGGCTTTATTATTATCTTCTCTTTTCTCATTTTGCCTGGCGTTTCATCTCATGGGGCATCTACCGAAACGGCTGTGACAATCTTGGGCGCGTTCCTAAACTTTTGATTTATTCTTTAAATTATTCACATTAATTATTAATTGAATTTATCATTTTTTCTGAAACATTAAAATATAGGTGCTTGGTTTTTAATGCATGTCAGAGCCACCTCTGGCAAGGGTGTCTTGTGATTCAAAGTCACACTTTTTCAATTATGTTATTTACGTGAATTACTATCACTCATAATTACAAAAAGGCATGCAAATTTGCTGTGCCTTTTGTATGTTTATTTGCCCCTTAAAAAAATCAAAGTAAAAAAACAGCGTGAGTACAATGGGAAAAATGAGAAAAATCCACCTTATTGAATGGTTCAAAAAACCAACAATGTTACGCATCATTTTTCTCATTATAGCTCAAGCATTTATCGCCCTTCTTTTTGATGTTTTTGGTCTAGGGGCAGGTAGTATTGGCAGTTATACCTTCCTAAAATATGCTTCAATATTTTCGAATGCCAGTGCGTTTATCATTCTTCTTTATCCCCCTCTTTTGTCTTCAGATGGGGGGATAGGGGTTTTGGCAAGCCATCTCGGAACAAGTTTACATATTGGTTCCATAAAACCATCCCTTTTTAAGAATACTAAGAATTATTGGGCATTAATGGCTGGGGTTTTAACCCTGGGTGTTTTCAACTCTCTCTGGATCGCTCTTATCTCCTACATCACTAACCTTGCTACTTTGGGCCCGAGCCGTGTTTTAAATCCCCTCCCATTTATTGTCATCCCCATTTTGAGTTTAACAATGGCCTCTTTGCTCTCATCACAACTTACAAGTCTCTTGGCTTTTTTTGTTTTTAAACGTAAATTAAATCCTGATATTCTAGTCTATCCGACGATGTCGACAATTAATAATATTCTAAGCACAGTATTTTACGCTTTGTTGATCTTCCTTTTTAAACCCGCAAATTGGTTTACAACAGAGGGCAAGTGGATACGAATTTCTCGTGGTGTATATTTTGGGTTAATCCCTGTGATTCTCTATTTGACATTTGTTATTGTTCTAGTAAGTAAATTCTCAAAGAATAAAAGATTTCGAGCAATTTTAAAACAAGCCATTCCCATTCAATCAATTACTTTAACAATCAATTCTCTTACGGGGGGCATACTAAGCAAAGCCGGATCGGCGCTTACAAACTATCCTGGGTTGTTCCTTATCTACCCTGCTCTTATAGACACATTGGGAGATGAAGTAAGCATGGTCGCAAACACTACATCTACACATCTTTCAATGGGGTCTATTGTTCCTACTTATCATGCATTTAAAGATAAAGACTTATGGCCTAATTTCATTGGTGTTGGTGTTGCCGGGTTATTATTGCATGTCATTTACGGTGTCTTGGGCTCAGTCTTCGCTGGAGACTTTGCACATATTGGCGTTGTATTTGGCATTGCTCTCTTAATCAATGGTTTTGGGTTTCTTCTCATTCTTTTCGTCATTTTCTCATTAATTATTTTTGTTTTTAAAAAGGGGTTGGATCCCGACAATCTTTCTGTCCCTATTATCGCTTCTTTATCTAATCTGGTTGTTTCTACATTGCTTTTACTGGTCTCTTTCGTATTGACTTAGCCATTTTGCCGAAATGAGTATTTTTTTAATCAATCAAAAAGTATTATAACTGTTAATCTATCTGAGGCTAAGCACAAGCGTGTTTTAGAAGGTGGACTTTCCATGAGTCGCGTAACTCCAGAGATGTTAAAATCCAAAAGTGTATTCGATTCAAATGATAATAAAGTTGGAATAATTTCACAGATTATCCGGGAGCGCTATGAAAAGATTAATGTTGATTTTATTGAGATAACTTTAGAACGAAAAATTAAGATCGGCCCTGCTACAAAAGTGAAAGTAAGAACACGTGATGCAAAATTGTTGCCGGACGGGACAGTAAAGGTCAAATTTACAAAGGACCAATTGAAGATCATGGCAAAAGAGCAAGAACTACAAAGACATCCACCAACCATTTAATGACAAAATTATCTCGTTCTGCTTAAAAAAACCGTTTCTCCTTGATAGTAGCGTACGCAACTTTCTTGATTGCTTTTTTTTTACAAAAATTTTAATTCTTCAATATCATGGAATAAATCTTAAAGAGAAATTATTGTGCTGAAATGTGAAATGTTCTTTACGGCGTTAAACAAATGACTTGTATTCAAGCTTTTATTAATGACTGGGCTATTCTTGGTCGTCCATCTTTTCTTGGTCCTCCTAAGAAATCTGCTCTCATTGAACTGGACCGGCGCTTTGGTTCTAACAATTGGCTTCTAAGTTATCAATTTGATAAAGAGCTTTTGTCGAAAGACTCGCTCATGAAACTAGTTGAGCGAAGTTATTCTCTTTTCTTCAAAACTAATCCCGAGGTTTTTAAGTGGTTGCTTTCAACTACTAAAGACATTCATGAAACGGCGCCCTTAGATATGAACACGACAACCGATTTTTCACTTCAGGGTACAACTATTGAACGTCTTTGTGCTGTTGCTATTAGACGTGTGGTAAAAGAAATGGGTTGTTCATTTAACGGAACGCAATTATTGCAAATTGCTGGTGAAAACAGTAATGGTTATGTCCTTTCTGTAGTAAATGTCCCTTTTTGCGAACCTGAGAAAATTCTTAAACCAATAATCAAGGGGCACTGGAGTAAGAATAGTATTGCTTCTTTTTTCCATAATAATCGCATTTTGGCTGTAAAATTTCGGACGTTGCAAAAACTGGGAGATAATATGGTTGGCATTGTTTTGCGCAAAGACATTCATATGGGTAAGGGCAAATTTTCCACTCAAGCTGCTCATGCACTGGTTTCTCTAATAAGCGAAGGTGAACTCGAGTGGGATTTTCACTCTCAACCAATTGAAATTTGGACAACATGCTCAGAGGAGAACCTTTTGAGCATCTATCGCAAGGCACGAAAATCAAAGCTTCGTTGTTCTTTGATACAAGACGCCGGCAAGACTCAATTAAAACCAGGCACTTTTACTGCTGTTGGTCTTGGTGTGGTGAATGAAGCTCTTTTTGATCGTTTAATGATTTTATATGATTCAACTCCTTTAGAAAGTAAAACAAGAGCCTATTGCTTTTTTGACACTTTTAAATTATTCCCGTATCATTCTTCTTTAACACGATAATTTTACAGAATTGCTTGATTCAACAAAACTCTTTTGAATGTAGTAGTCTCAAATGGTCTAAAGAATATTATTAAAAATAATCAGCTGGCAGGAATCCAAAAAAATGGCCACTAAAATAAAACTCGGAGATTTCATCCGTATTTCATTTACTTTGAAAGTTAAAGAAACAGCTCGCATTATCGAAACGACCGATGAAAAAGTTGCAAAAAGAGCCAACATTTACGACGAAAAGAATCAATATGGCCCAAGGCTTATGGTCGTAGGAAATGAAGAGATGTTTCTCAAACGACTCAATGATGTGATGATAGGTAAGGAAGTTGGCGAGAAATTTAAGGTTGCCATCCCACCTGAAGAAACATTTGGTAATTGGGACCATACAAAAGTCAAATTACTCGGAAGAAAAGAGTTAATTGCAAAAGACATTGTACCTGTTGTTGGCAAACAAATCCAATGGGGAAATCAAACAGGTGTCATTAAATCTGTTGTCGGCGGTCGCGTCCGTGTTGATTTCAATCATCCTTTAGTGGGAAAAACGATTGTTTATGAAGGGAAAATCGAGGAGAAGATTTCATCTGCTAAAAAGAAGATCGGGGCTTTAATAGATTATCGGATGCCCGGTGTGGACCTTTCTACTTTTACAATTAAGGATGAGAAAGATAAAGTAACAATAACCATTCCAGAGGAAATCGCTACAAAAGATTTGTACATTCAATTACGAAAAATGCGAATTGCTGCTGACATTAACAAATATTTGCCAGCCTATAGAGAGATTATTTTTATCGATCGATTTACCTTTCCAGAGCAAACCGCTTGAAAAAGCAGTAATGCTCTTTAGCTCTTTATTTTCCTTTCCGAAGATACCACCCCAAATCTTTCAGATTTTTGACGGCTATTTTCTCTGCATTTTCTACTCTTGCTACTTCTTCTCTGGAGAGAAGCAGTTGACCGACCCCTAAACAATCACCCTGTGGGTTTGTCACTAAAATTTTCTGCCCTTTGTTTACATGCGTTGGATACCCGATGATAGATTTACTCAAAATATCTCTTTGGTAAAGGAACAATTGTTCAGCAGTTTCATTTATTCTTAGTTTTTTTCTACTTATCGTGCAGAGTTCCTCTGCACCACCAAGCGACAAGAGAATTTTTCTGTTTTTAATTTCGCCAAAAGTGATTCCTATAGAATAAGGGCTTATTTGGGCATTCTCTTTGAAGAACCTTCCAACTTTTTTTGTTGTAATTACAAGCTCGCACCATTTTCCTTCAGCAATAAGAAAGCTGTTCTCCTTTTTAAAACTCAATAGCTCTTTTTCTTCTAACCAATAATCTAATTCTGTTTGAAGAATTGTTTCTTCTTCATTAGTTAGTTCTCTGAACACTAAACTCATTTAGTCTATTTCCTCCTCCAATTGGATCTTACACACAAAAAATCCCTCGGTTCCGTGAAGATGTGGGAATAACCTCCCCGTTTTTCGTATTGCCGGTTGGAATTCCTCTTTTACGACTTTTTGCAAACCAGGAGCAATATTGGAAATCTGCAATTCAAGGATTTCTATAGGAAACTCTTCAAGAGCCCACTCAATAACTTTTTCATTTTCTTCTGGTGCCGTAGAACACGTTGAATAAACTAAAACGCCTCCTTTTTTTAGAGAGTGAAGTGCGGATGCGAAAAGTTCTTTTTGGATTTCATTCAATCGCTCCATATCACTTTTCACGCTCTTCTTCCTCCTGTCGAGATCAACCGCCATTAAGCCTTCACCTGTGCATGGGGCATCTAATAATATTTTATCTGCTTTAATGTTGAGTTCCCAGAAACTTGTGCTATCCATCCGCTTAGTTATGACATTTTTTACTCCGCATCGAGTTAAATTGGATCGCAGAGCCTTCATTCGTTCCCTCGAGATCTCTAAACAAAGTAAAACTCCTTGATTTTCCATTAGCTGAGCTATGTGTGTTGCCTTTCCACCTGGTGCTGCAGCAAAGTCAATAATAAACTCCCCCGGCTGAACCTCTAAAGCAAGCACAGGAAGCCAGGAGGCTTGGGATTGAATGAAATACCCCCCCAGTAAATATTCTGTTGTTGCTCCTAATGGAAAAGGTTCTGCAAGAATAACAAACCCTAAGTCATAATATGGGCTTTTCTCTAATTGAAACCCTTTTCTTTCTAACCTTTCTAATAGTTCTTGAGGTGAGTATTTTAGAGTATTACATCTAATTGTTTTTTTGAGGGGGACATTATATGCTTCCAGCATTTTTTTGGTTGTCTCTAGCCCAAAATAGCTAATAAAGCGTTCAATAATTCCAATATGATAGCCATATTCTCTTGCCAAAACAGTAGCGATATTGTCGTTCTTCATCATCTTCTCCCAGTCATTTTTAAATAAAAAAGAATACACTTTATAAGATTAGAGTCTTTTTCTGCCTTTTTCTCTCGCCATAAAGGGGTTTCGTCGGGCAAAATAGGATTCAAATATAAAAACCAGAGCAAATGATTTTTTTATGTCATAAACACAATAATTAATAAAGAGTTTGTAGTTAGTTTCGATAGGAAATAAACCTTAGTTAGAGATGTAACCAAGGTTTAACTCAATCAATAACCTACAAGCTAATATTAACGTTTAACTGTCAACAACATTAAATTGAGCAGTTAAATTG
>Ga0164310_10000092_pt1 | contig 42645 bp, 44 predicted proteins | sample GuaBasSedimGuay1_FD_121795 | JGI IMG/M metagenome (GOLD analysis project Ga0164310, IMG submission 121795) | Subseafloor sediment microbial communities from Guaymas Basin, Gulf of California, Mexico - Guay1, Core 4569-9, 0-3 cm | ecosystem: Environmental > Aquatic > Marine > Hydrothermal vents... | reverse complement strand
TCCAGGAACACTCATTTTTTTATGATAAAAATATTTCCTTAGAGACTTCAAATTTTAATCTTCTTATCTTATTGATTTATAAATTGTTAGATAGAATAATCATTAAATTTTGGAGGCTCCGGACCTCCTTAAAAGCCTCGAAGGCCTCCCATGGTAGAGAGTTTGAATAAAGGTAAAAACAAAGATATTACAATGAAACCAATAATAAATCCCATAATCAAAATCACTACAGGTTCAAATAAAGCTATCATTCTTTCAATCCTGCTACCCAGCTCTTTTTGATAATAAGTGGAAACCTTTTTAAGCATCTCTGATAAGTTTCCTGCTTCCTCACCAATACGAGTAATCTCTGAAACTAAGGGGGGAATAAATTTATTATTCGCTAACTCTGAAGACAAACTCCTTCCTTTCTTTACATTTTCTTTCATCCTTTGGATATCTCTTTCTAAAATACTGTTACCTATACTTCGAGCAGTAATCTCTAAGGTATACACAATGGGAACTCCGCTATCTAAAAGAATATACATAGTAGATGAAAACCTCTCCAGATAAGCCAGAATAAAGGTATGACTGATGAGAGGTAACTCTAAAATTAGACCATCTAACTTACGCTTAAAGAAAGGATATTTTCTAATATTCCAAACAATGAGGATTACCAAGATAAAAATTCCTAAGATTAACAGAAAATTTCTATCTACAAATTTACTTAAATTTAAAAGAAAAACTGTAGTTTTAGGAAGTTGAATCTTAAACTCATCAAAAATACTACTGAAGCGGGGCATAACTACTTTAAAGAATACCCCCACAGCTATGAATGCTGCTGTAAGGAGTATCGCTGGATAAATAAGAGAACTCTTAATTTTTCTTTCAAAATCTAATCTCCGCTCTAAGTAGTCTGCTAATCTTTCTAATACTAGAGGGAGATTCCCTGAGGTTTCTCCCACCTCAGTAATTCCTCTCCATAGAGAGCTAAACACATTCCCATGTTTTTTTATAGCCTCGCTTAAAGAGAGTCCTTTTCTTATATCTTCAACTATTTCTCTTAAAGTCTGGCTTAGTTTGATGCTCTCTACCTGAGAGGAAATAATCTCCAGACTCCTTAAAAGAGGCATTCCTGCAGAGAGAGTAGTAGAAAGATTCCTGGCAAAAAAAACTAAATCAACTAATCCTACACCTCTGTGTTTTCTTTTCTTAGTAAAGAATCTAAATAAAGAAAGCTCCTTTTCTTTCTCAATTTTTCTTACAGAAATAATAAAAAGATCTTGTTCTTTTAGTCTTCGGATAAGATCTTCTCGAGAAGGAAATTCTTCAATATCCTTTACAGTTTTTCCCTTTGGAGTTTTAGCAATGTAGTAATATAAAGGCATATTAGTAAGCAGCTACCGCCAAAACTTCTTCTAAAGAAGTTATCCCTTCTTCCACTTTCCTTATTCCACTTTCTAAAAGACTCATACTACCTTTCTGCCTAGCTATTCTCATAATCTCTTTAGGAAGAACTTTCCTATAGATTCCTTCCCTTATATCTTCATCAACTAAAATAACCTCGGCAATTAAAGTTCTACCTTTAAAACCAATGTATTTACAACCGGCACATCCTTTGGATTTATATATGACTGGTGAGGAAATCTTCACTGGTTCAGGTAGCTCTTCCTTCTTTATCTCATAAGGCTCTTTACATCCTGGGCACAAACATCTTATTAGTCTCTGAGCCACTATCAACCTTAAAGAGGAAGCAAGTAAGTAGTTCGGAATGCCCATATCCATCAGTCGGGTAATTGCTCCCACAGCATCATTAGTATGGAGGGTAGAAAGAACTAAATGTCCTGTTAGAGCACTTCTTACACATATCTCTGCTGTTTCTAAATCTCTTACTTCTCCTACCAGGATAATATCTGGATCTTGACGTAAGAAGTTTCTTAAAACGTTAGCAAAGTTAAGTCCTATTTCCGGCTTAACCTGAACCTGATTTATCCCTTCTAAACGATACTCTACAGGATCCTCGATAGTGAGAATATTTTTGGTAGGAGAGTTAAGTTCATTAAGTAGGGCATAGAGAGTAGTGGATTTCCCACTCCCTGTAGGACCAGTAAGAAAGACTAGACCAAACGGATAGAATACTCCCTTTTTTATCTGAGCAAGTTCCGAAGGCAGAAATCCTAACTTACCCAGTTCTAAAGGAACTCGTGATCTATCTAAAATCCTTATCACTATCTTTTCTCCATATATAGTAGGAAGTGTAGATACCCGTAAATCAATCAACCTATCCTTTACTTTCACCATAAAACTTCCATCCTGGGGAAGACGTTTTTCAGCAATATCCATCCGAGCAAGTATCTTTATTCGAGAGACGATAGAAAGATGTAAAGACTTAGAAGGAGGAGGAACCTCATAAAGCACTCCATCTATTCTGTATCTTAACCTTAACTTCTCCCTCTGAGGTTCAATATGAATATCAGAAGCATTTTCAGCAATTGCCTGATGAATGATTAGATCTACTAACTTTATTATGGGAGCTTCTTCTGCCTTAGCAATCAGCTTATCGATGCTTAACTCTGCTTCATCTGCAGAAACATCTACTATCTCTTCTTTTCCTTCCTCATAGGCAGCCTTAATAGCATCTTTGAATATCCTCTCTTTGCCGTAAAAGTCTTCAATGGCTTGAAGGATATCTGATTTAGTAGCTAAAATAGGATTAATTTCACATCCTGTAAGTTTTTTTAAGTTGTCCATCAGGACTAAATCTAAAGGATCAAAAATTGCTACAGTAAGAGAATTTAGATTTCGAGAAAGAGGAAGAACTAAATTTCTTACAGCAAAATCATAAGGAATAAGCTCCTCTAGATTTTGCTCTCTATCGGGTTTTAATCTTCCTGATTTCAGAGTAACATAAGGAATTGTAAGTTGCTTACTTAGAGCAATTACTATCTGCTCCTCTTTTACATACCCTAATTTTACTAAAACATCTCCTAGCCTTCCTTCCTCTTCCTCCTGAAGAGCTACTGCCTCTTCCAACTGCTGAGGAGTAATCATCCCTTCTTCTATAAGAATTTCACCAAGTTTCTTTCGTATCCACATTACCTCATCTTTTTTTTGATAGCTGATCTAAGACTAGCTCTATTGCTTTTTTCCGCTGAGAAAGAGTGCTCTGCTCTCGAGGCAGAGTTTTAAAAATTCCAGAAATATCACTTCCTTCCTTTACAATACGAGGAGTAATAAATACCAAAAGCTCCCTCTCTTCGTCTTTAGTTTTATTTCGATGTCGGAATAACGCGCCTAAAAGAGGAAGATCTCCTAAGAGAGGAATCTTAGTGATTGTTTCGGAACGATCATTCTTTATGAGACCTCCGATAAATAAAGTTTCTCCATCTTTCAGTCTTATTACTGATTTTGTTCCTCTCTCCTCGGGATTTTTCAAATTTCCTACTAATCCACTTACACTTATTCCACTATCTTTAGCCTCCTTACTAAATACCTCTACCACCATAGTTATTTCTTTAGTCTCTAAGTTGACTTGAGGAGTTACTCTCAACTTAGTTCCTGTTTCCTCTCTTTCTACTTCTTGAGTACTTCCCGTGTCAGTCTCAGTAGTGGTAACTCCTATCGCTTCATTAACAGTAAGGTTAACTTCTGAAGTTTCGTTAGAAAGAGTTAAAATTTTAGGCCGAGCAATGAACTTAGTAGAAGTATCTTTACTCAAAAAATTCAAAGTAGCAGTGAAGCTAGCTAAACTCAATGTTCCCATAGTGAGAGTTCCTTTGTTAGAACCAGCCAAACGGTGAGGAAAAGGGAAGGCGGTAGTTCGAGAACCTCCAGTAAAACTAATAAAGCCATCCTCTCCAAACTTTAAACCTAGCTTATCCACTAAATCTTTAGACACATCAAGCATCTCCACTTCGATCAGCACCTTAGGAGGAGCAACATCTAAAGTCTTTATGACTTCATCAATTATAGGAAACTGAGAAGGCACATCTACTACAATTAAGGAGTTGGTGAGAGGTTCTTCTATAACTTTCCCGTATTCACTTAGAATCTTCTCTACTGCTGCTTTAATCCCTTCTTTTTCTTCCTCCTCTTCATCCTCTTCCTCCTCTGCGATAAGATTCTCTATCTCTTTCTGAATCCTTGAATTTTTCACTCTGATATACTTAAGCTTGTATACCTTGGTCTTTAATTCAATAGTTGGCTTACCTAACTCTTTTACGATGAAAATGTTTGCTTTAGGGTAGTAATCGTAAGAGAGATTATTAGCTTTGAAGATAACATCTATCACCTCCTTTAAGGGAGCATTCTCTATGTATAATGAAACTTTCCTGTTCTTTACTGCCTCCGTACAGATAAAGTTAAGTCCACTCTGCTGAGATAAAACTTTTAGCAAATCTATTAAAGAAACATCTTTCAAATCCATAGAAATATTTTTCTTGCTTTTAGCAATCAAAAAATCTCCATAAATATTATCCACCTGAGAAAAACATACTCCCCATATTCCTAAGAGAAAAAAAAGTAAAATCATCCTTTTCATCTTTCCTCCTTTTATTTTATTCCCTCTTTGTTTAATTCCTTCTTCATCTTTACTGTATATACCCTTCCTAAAAATCTGACTTTAATTTCTCCCTTCTTTATCTCTATAATCTCAGCATCTGTATCTTTTATTATATCTCCTACCTTGTATACCCAACCGTCGATAATAGCTTGAGGAGTAGGTGTGCCCCAAATTAACCCTTGAATATCGATTTCCTCCAAAAAAGTTGGTTCAGGAATTTCTTCCTTTTGCTCTTGGGGCAAAGTAGTTTCCTCTTTGGTAACAGGGAGCTTGGGACTGAAGGGACCAAACTCCTTACTGCTTCCTTCTTTTTCTGCTGCCCCTATAAAACCAGCAGAACCATCTATCAGGAGTAAGAAAGCACTAATAATAAACAGAATGTAAAAATTTCTCATATCTTTATTAAACCCACTAATTTTACTTTTGTCTCTAAAACATTTCCTTTCTCCTTGCTCCAGCCAATCCTTAGTCTTCTAAATCCTATTGCTGGATAACTCTCTATTTCTTTAATAAAAGAAAGTAATCCTTTATATGACCCACTTAATTTTAGCTCTATTTCTACTAGATAAAAGTTATCTTCTTCTATTTTAGAAGATGGTTTTAATAAATCTATATTTATATTATACTTTAACGCTGCCCTATCTATTATTTTTTTTAATCTAAAGAAGTCTGAAAGCAAATACCCCCTTACTTTACCATACTCCTCTTTTAAAGAAGAAATCCTATTAGCTAGAAAGTTTTTCTCCTCCCACTCCTTAATTTTGTTATGTAATATGTAACTTTCCTCTCTATAATTTTTATAGATAATTGCCATAATAATAATAAATACAACGACTATCGCTATAGAGGCTATCAAATTTTTATATTTCTTCATCAGTAAAGTCTTATTCTAAAATGGGTAACTCTCAATCCTTCTAAGATTTCAGTTTCTTTTCCTACTAAATCTAAGTGGGGAAGTATTTTTTTCAATTCTTCTTCTTCCCTTATATTAGAGATAAGTTTATCTAAAGCATCTGTCTCCTTAGCAGAATCCCCTAACCAAATATATCCAGAAATTTCTGCCTCAAGAGACACACCTTTAGGATAACTCAAATTTACCTCTTCTAACCATACTCCTTGAGGAAGAAGTGAACCTAATCTTTCTAAAATTGGAGCTATATCTACAAAAGCATCCATTCTCTCTTTAATAGCATTAATCTTAGCTTCTCTTTCTTTTAAAATCTTCCTCAATGTTTCTGAGGATTCACCTTTAAATCTCCTTTCTAAAGGGAAAATGCTCTCCATCCGTTTCACCTTCTTCTCTAAAAACTTAATTCTTCTTTTTAAGGAAGTATTCAAAACTAAAGATGAAAATATCCCTAGAATAATCAACCCTCCTAAAAGAAAAAGATTAATAGAATAATACAGAGCTTTTGCTCCTCCCAAAAAACAAGTAGAGGAATCTTCCAAAAGAGGTAAAAATCCTTTAGGAAGTTGAGAGAAAGTTAAAGCAGAATAAGCTTTTAAAGTATTTACATCTCCAGCTGGAGTATCTAATATTTCTTGAGGAGAATAAAACTCCACTTCGATACTCAATCTTTCTTTCAAAGAAGAAAGTAACTTCTCCTTATTGGAATTATCAGTAATAACTATTAGTTTTTCCACAGAATAAGGCCGATATTCTCTTTCAAAATACTGAAGAGAAAATCTTACCTCCTCGGTAAGTTTCTCTAAAAATGCGGGCTCACCAGGAGCAATAATATTATTTCCATAAACTAATTCTTCTCTAAAAGAAAAAATCGTACGACTAAACAAGGGAAGGTTATCTAAAAAAAGAGTCAAATAACAGGTATGCGAACACAGATCTAAAATAGCAAACCATTTCTTCTTAATAGAGTATCTATTAACTATCAACCTTAGAAGAGCCAAACACGATGGTTCTATAGTGGATAAGTTTAACTTCAGCTTGGAGAAAGGCTGAAAAAGTCCATCAAAGAGATTTTTCTTAATTCCTATAAAGGAAACAATCCCTTTTTTCTCTTTAGGGATCTTTTTATATCCATAGTTCCAAGTTAACTCTTCAATCTTAAAAGGAATATATTTATCAATTTCAAAAGTTATACTACTCTCTATTTCTTTTTTCCCCATAGAAGGGACTATAAAAGAACGAAAGAAAAAATATCTATCTTCTAGAGCTAAATAAATCTCATCATCCTTATTTATATTTAACTCTCTAGCTATCTTGTTCATCAAAATCTCCAAAGTAGCTTCTTTGAAAATATCTTTTCCATCTAAAGGGTAACTCTTAAAAGAAGGAGGTAGGTTTCCTTTTAGAATACTAACATACAAGGAGTTAGACCCTAAATATAATCCAATTTTTCCCATATAACTTAAGGATTATTTTTATTTCTCTGCTCTTTTAACCACCTTAGTATTTCTTTTCGGTTAAATCGCCAAACTTTCCCTATCTTTATACCGGAAATCTTCCCTTGATGGAGCCAGTTATAGATAGTTTGTCTCTTTAATCCCAAGTAGTGGGCTAACTCTTCTACACTCATCAATCGAGGAACGGTTTTTCTTCCCATATTATTTTTTTATATTTTTTATATTATTGCACATACTACTATATTATTTTCTCATTTGTTACATTTTCTATTAAATTATTTTTATTTATTAATGTCAAGCATTTTATACAAACTTTTTTAATAATTTATCTATATATTGTGTATCTACTTTTTTCCTCCTATATCTAGGAAAAAAGAGGGTTCACCTTAACCTAAGGATCTAGCTATAACCAGTTAATAATAAAGAAGTTAAGATAATATTTAATAGTTTACCGTAACTGATATAGGGCGAGTGCCATTTAAAGGAGAACCAGGATTATTAATAGGAGGGTCAATCTGGATATCAGCATCAGATGTTCCATCGTTATCTATATCTAAATCCTCGTTACTTATAACTGAAGGGTCATCTCCATTTCGTAACCTTTCTAAAGCATGGACTAAACCTGCCTTCGCAATAAAGAAAGCTCGTAACCGCTTTATCTTATGCTCAGCAATATAAGCCTGCTGGATCATTATATGAACAGTTACTAAAGCTAAAATAACAAGAACAACTACCGTAATGATAACGGTAATTAAAACTATTCCTCTGCTCATTTTCCCTTCCGCAACCTCACCCTATAGTAGGCTCCTTTTTTTTCTATTACTACATGCCCTTCCCGAGCAAGCCACCCTAAACTCATAAGTACTAATTTCTCATCTCTATCTATACCTTTTACCAACTTCTTAAGAGATACTTTTCCTTTTTTTTCTAGAAAATGCCATATTTCTCCTGCTATTATCCCTATTTCTGTAATCATGATAACTTATTAATACTCAAGCACATAGGACATTTAGAAAAGACAGTATGGGGAGATACCACATATACATAGGAGCAGATCTCACATTTTATAACTTTCACATTAAACTTATAAGGAAACATAACCTTTCTATTTTCTCTATACGTACTTATCCCTATAAAAACTAACTCCATACATACAAAGAAAGCTATAAGAAAACAGATATCTATTCTCATTTTTATTTTATCACTACCTCTACCTTTGTCCAGGGAAAATTATCCTTCTTTAGAAAAATAAGGTTCTCTCTTAGGAAATCCCGAAGGTAAAAGTGAAGAGAAGAATCCACCGGTAAAACCAGAGGAATAAAGAGACATACTCTCCCCTGAGGAGAAGCACCTACCCCATAAAAGAGAGGAAAAATAGAAGGCTTTAGCAATTGTACAACAGGCAGCTGTTGCTTCTGTAAAGGCATAGAATAAAAAGCAACTGGTGTTTTCTTTCTAACCTTCTCTCTGAATATAGCCTTTTTCCAAAAATAACTAAGGATTATTTCTTTATCTCTTGTGAGAGAAGGTAAGGATATCTTTTCCCGAAAAGGAAGAATTAAATACTCAGGAATATTAACAGTTTTTGAAAGTAAAGGAAGTAAGTCTTGGGAAGAAAGTAAATCTAACCAGCTTACTATTATGGGCATAGATTTCTTCTTTAATATAGGTTGAGTAAAAACAATTATACTTAGATGAAAAATAAAAGAGATAAAGATACAAATAAGGGTATTTTTATTAAATATTCTCATAGATGGAAACTTAATCTTGGTAAGTAGTTGCAATGCCAATTTTCTCTATTCCTAATTTTTTACAAACATCCCAAACTTTTACTACCACCCCTAAGCTAGCGTCTTTATCAGCTTTTATAAATACAGAATCAGCCTTTATCTTCTGCATATACTTTTCTAAATCCGGAATACTTACAGGCTTTCCTCGAAGGTACACTATATCCTCGGAAGAAATTATTACTGTTAAGGTGCGCCTTCCCACGCTTTCGCTGGTAACTGCCTTTGGTAATTTCACATTAATTCCTGGAACTACTATAAAACTAGAGGTAAGCATAAAAAATACTAAGAGTAAAAATACACAGTCTATTAAAGGAGCTATCTCCATTTGTCTTAAACCACTCTCTGCAGTTAATCTCTTTTTAAATCTCATGAGAGTAAGAAGTTTCCGAAAGCGCCCTAAGCAATTCTGTAGTAGCCCGCTCAGCAGTAAGGGTATAAAGATTTACTCGATGAACAAAATAATTGTAAGCAAGGAAGCTAGGAATTGCTACACAAAGTCCCGCAGCGGTAGTAAGAAGCGCCTCCCATATTCCTCCTGCTAGATCAGAAGGATTCACCATACCCACAATTGCTGCCTTCTGTTCAATTACGTAAAAAGACTTAACCATCCCCATAACCGTCCCTAAAAGACCTAAAAGAGGACTAACGTGAGCGATAGTACTTAAAAAATTGATGTTTCTTTCTAACTTAGGGATTTCATAAAGAGAAGCATCCTCCATAGCTTCTTTAATTACCTCTTTAGATTGATCGTAATGGAGAAGTCCTGCTTTAAGGATATTAGTAAGGTAAGAGGAGTGCCTCTCACATAGCTGGATAGCTTCTCTTATTCTATTCCTTCTTACATAGCTTAAAATCTGCATTAGTAATTCAGAAACATTTAGTTTAATACGAGAAAAATAAATAAATCTTTCAATAATTATAGCTAAAGAGAATATAGAACACAAAATAATGGGTAACATAAGCCAGCCACCTTTAAAAATAAGTTGTATCATCTTTCCTCCTTTAAACTTTGCATTTCTTTATTCACTCTTACTTCCCAAAGCCTCAATCTCTTCTATCTTCTTTTTAGCAATTTCTGCCTCAGGAGCTTGAAGTTGAGTAATCCTCTGATATATCTGTTTTGCCTCTTCTAATTTATTTTCCCTTTCATAGATTTTAGCAATACGAAAATAAGCCTTAACTTTATAATCTAAATCATCGAAAAGATATATTATTCTAAAATATTGGCCTAAAGCTTCCTCTATTCTTCCCAATTTTTCTAAGCAGTATCCTAAGGAGAAATAAAGCCGAGGTTGAGCTATCCCTTTACCCATAGCCTTCTTAAAAAAAGATACCGCCTCCTTATACTCCTTTAAGTCTTTTAATAGTAGAGCCTTTTTAAATAAAGCTACCCCTGCTAAGGGAGTTTTAAGATTGGCTAACTTTTCATAAATCTTTAAAGCCTCCTCTACTTTATCTTCTTGAGCAAGAATATCACCCCAGAGAAGCTCTGCTTTATAAGCAACTTTTTTGTTCTTGCTTTTCCTTAATCTATTTAAGTGAGACTGGGCTTTATCAAAATCTCCTTCTTGCCAGTAGAGCCAAACTAAAGCCATACTAGCTTCAAAGAAGGAGGATGTGTTAGGATAATTTTTAATGACTTTCTGATAATACTGTTTTGCTTGAGAAAACTTACCTTCTTTTTCATAAAGATTTCCTAACTCTAAGAGTATAGAAGCTAAATAGGTAGAGCGAGGAAATTGATTAATAAACTCTTTAAATAATTTCTCTGCCTGAGCAAATTGAGAAAGATTTAAATAAGCATAAGCTAAATCAGTAGTAACTAATTCCAAGAGCTCCTTATCTTTGGTTTTCTTTCTAAGTTGAGTAAAAATCTCCACTGCCTTTTGGTAATTGCCCGTATTAAAAAAACATTTCCCATAAAGGTAGGCTCCCTTTTCTCTTAAAAAATGATTTTGATAAACTTGAATAAAATCTTCTAGGATACTTTTGGCATTAACGTAATCTCCTTGAGAGAAGTAGCTTGTAGCTAAATAATACTTAGCCTGAGGAATCAATTTAGAAGCTGGGAAATTTTTTTCTAAATTCTTAAAACTCCACTTGGCTTCCTCAAAATGATTATTTTTCAAAAACACTAATCCAATTTGAAATTGTATATAGTCTGAGTAGATATTGTTGGGATAATCTTTCAAGATTTTATTGTAAGTCTCTAAAGCTAAATCATACATCCCTTTCTCTTGATAGGCATCAGCAATTTGAATTTGAGAGCTAATTCTTACGATAAGATTATCAGTAAATTTTAAAGTTCTTTTAAATTCTTCTATAGCTTTTTTAAACTCTCCTGTCTTTAAGTAGCACCATGCTAATCCATAGTGAGCTCTATCAGCTACCTCTCTAAACTTATCTAATTCTTCTTCTTCCAATATATTTTGGTAAAGGTATTGGGCATCTTTTATTCTTCCCAACTCATAAAGAATATCTGCCTTAATTAAGGATACTCTTACTTTATACTCACTTTTGGGAAAGTTTGCCAAAAAATCTTCACAGCATAATAGTCCTTGATGGTATTCCTTTGCTTTAAAGTAGTAGGTAATATAAGAAAATTGCTTAAGTTCCTTATCTTCAATATTATCGAACTTCTCTCGTGCTTTAACTAAATCTCCTTCTTCCAACCAACAGGATCCTATCTTATAGAAGAATAAATCTCTAAGATGAGATGAAAGGGAAAGTTTCAATCCCTTAGAGAAAATTTTTCTAGCTTTAACTACATCTCCCTGTGCATAGAAAGCTTCTCCTTGATAGAATGTTAGCTCCCCTTTCTGTTGTTCTTGAGTAATATAAGAAAGATACTTTTCTACCAACTCTATAAGGAGGATATATTTTTCTCTAAGATAGTAAAGCTTTGCTAGTTGAAGAATAGCGTCTTCCTTTACTTTTACTACATCACTCTCATCAATTATTCTTTTTAGAGTATTTTCACACTCATCATAGCGACCAAGAAAAAAGTAAGACTGTGCTACTAGATAATAACCCCACCAGTAAAGAGAAGAGTTTTCAAACTCTTTAATTATTTTTTGAGCATACTCTAGAGCCTGAGTATAATTTTTACCCTCCAAATATATTTGAGATAACCAGTAGTAAATCTCATCGACAAAATCTTTACTCTCTTGGTTTAATAATAACTCTTTGAGTATCTGCAAAGAAGGTAAGTACTTTTTCTGAAAATAGTAGGCCTTAGCGATATAGAGTTTTGCCCTACCTATATTTTTGCTATCAGGGAAATCTTGTATAAATTTTTCAAATAGAGTAATGCTTGCTTGATAAAAACCATCTAAAAAAGCTTTCTGAGCTACATAGAAGGAATCCTCTTCTTGAGAAGAACAACTCACTCGAGAAGGTAGACCAAAAAATACCATAATCAAAAAGGGGAATGTCCATATTTTTAACTTTTTCACAATCTTCATACTCGAGTAAAGTTAAAACTCAATTTCTCTTTTAGAAACTTCCCTGTGTAGGAAGCCTTTATAAGAGCAATCTCTTCAGGAGAACCGCATCCTACTAAATATCCTCCTTCCTCCCCTCCCTCTGGTCCTAGATCAATTATATAATCTGCACATTTTATCACATCCAAATTGTGCTCAATGACTACCACAGTATTTTTTCTATCTACCAATCTTTGAAGAACATTTAAAAGCTTTTTTATATCATCAAAATGTAAACCTGTAGTGGGTTCATCAAGAATATATAGAGTTTTACCTGTAGCTTTTTTTCTTAACTGAGAAGCTAACTTTATCCTCTGTGCTTCTCCTCCCGAAAGAGTAGTTGCCGATTGTCCCATCTTTATGTATCCTAAACCCACATCTTTTAATGTCTGTAATATATTCTTAATCTGAGGAAAATTGTAAAATAAATCATAAGCTTCATCTACACTCATTTCTAAAACATCAGCGATGCTTTTTCCTTTAAATTTAACCTCTAAGGTCTGTGCATTAAATCTTTTACCTCTACATACCTGACAGGGTATGTAAACATCAGGAAGAAAATGCATCTCTATTTTCTTTATTCCATCTCCTTTGCAGGCCTCACATCTTCCCCCTACTACATTAAAGCTAAACCGAGAAGGTTTATATCCTCTCGCTCTTGCTTCCGGCAATTGAGCAAACACTTCTCTTATATAAGTAAAAACTCCAGTATAAGTAGCAGGATTGGAACGAGGTGTTCTCCCTATAGGAGACTGATCAACAATAATGACTTTATCAATCAACTCCATCCTCTCTATCCGGGTATGTAAACCGGGCTTCTCTCGAGAATCATAAAGTTTTTTAGCTAAAGCACGGTAGAGTATCTCTTCTACTAAAGTAGATTTACCTGAACCGGATACACCGGTCACACACACAAATACCCCTAAAGGTATCCTTACATCAATATTTTTTAAGTTATGTTCTCTGGCTCCTCTTATTACTATGTAAGGTTTATCTCTATAGGAACGTCTCTTTTTAGGTAACTCTATGTACTCCCTTTTACTTAAATATCTTCCAGTTAAAGACGAAGTTTCAAAGATTCCTTCTACTTTTCCACTGTAAACCACCTTACCTCCAAAGAGACCTGCTCCCGGACCTAAATCTACTATCCAATCACTTGCTCTTATCATTGCTTCATCATGCTCAACTACTATCACTGTATTACCCAAATCCCTTAAGTTCTTCAATGTATCAATCAACTTTTTTCCATCACGAGGATGGAGCCCAATTGTTGGTTCATCAAGAATATAAATTACTCCGCTTAATCCCGAACCTACCTGGGTAGCAAGCCTTATCCTTTGAGACTCTCCTCCTGAAAGAGTAGAACTTAATCTATCAAGGGTAAGGTATCCTAAACCCACATCAATACAGAACTTTAGTCGCTTCTTTATTTCTTTTAAGATATGATGAGCAATTTTTTCCTCAGTAGGAGTTAACTTAAGGGAAGATATAAATTCAAAACATTCTCCAATACTTAACCTAACTACATCCCAAATAGATTTGTTCTCCAAATATACCGAGAGGCTCTCTTTTTTTAAACGTGCTCCTTTGCATCGAGGGCAAGGAAGTTTGGACATATATTTAGTAAGTTCGTGCTTTAGGTAATCACTATCAGTCTCATTAAAAACTCTCTCCAGATAAGGAATTACTCCCTCAAAAGGTTTAGACCAAACCCAAACATTGTCATCCCCATAGAGAATTATATCTTTTACTTTCTTAGGAAGTTTATAGAAAGGGGTATCTAAACTAAATCCTACCTCCTCAGCTAACTCTCTGAGCAAAGATCGATAGTAAAGAATATAACCCCGTGAGCCTCTCCTCCATGGTTCAATAGCTCCCTCTCTTATACTCTTTTTCTTATCGGGAATTACTAAATCAGGGTCAAATTCTAAGAGTGTACCTAAACCATTACAAGAAGGACAAGCACCGTAAGGAGAATTGAAAGAAAACATCCTTGGTTCCAATTCCGAAAGGTAAATTCCACAATGGGGACAGCTAAATTTAGTATTAAAAAGATACTCAGTATCTTTGTTCTCGTCATAGATTAAAAGCAAACCTTCGCCGTATTTTAAAGCGGTCTCTACAGAGTTAGTAATCCTTTCCTTACTGGTGGTAGAAAGAACTACTCTATCAACCACAATTTCTATATTATGAAGTTTATATCTATCTATTTTTATTTCTTCATCAAGATCATAAATTTTTTTATCTACACGTACTCGCCTAAATCCTTCTCTCAAAAGTCGGTTAAATAATGCCTGATATGTTCCTTTCTTGCCTCTTACTACCGGAGAAAGAATAAAAATTCGGTGATCCTTAGGAAAAGATAGAACTTTTTCAATAATTTGACTGGAAGTCTCCTTAGTAATAGGACGTCCACACTTATGACAATAGGGCCTACCTACACGAGCAAAAAGAAGTCTAAGGTAATCATAAATTTCTGTCTGAGTGGCAACTATGGAACGAGGAGAACCTCCCGCTGTCCTCTGCTCAATAGCAATAGCAGGAGAGAGTCCTTCTATAGATTCTACATCGGGTTTTTGAAATTGCTCTAAAAACTGACGAGCGTAACTAGACAAACTCTCTACGTACCTACGTTGACCTTCAGCGTAGATAGTATCAAAAGCTAAAGAAGACTTACCACTACCTGAAACTCCTGTAATTACCACTAGCTTATTTTTAGGTATCTGTAAATTTATATTTTTTAGATTATGAACCTTAGCTCCCTTTATATTTATCGTATCCATCTTAGCTTCCTATCTTAAGGTTAGAGAAAATCTTCTCCAAAAGAGATTGTGCAGAAAGGATAGCTAAAAAACTAGTTTTAGGATTCACTTTTGTAGGAACATTTTCAACCTTAACCTCTATTTTTGCTTTATCTGATTCAACAGTTATCTGATGAACATTTCGTTTGAGTTTAGGATCTAGCTTTACTATAACCTCAATATCTTTTACTCCAGAAGCCAAAAAGATAGTTGCAGCAACATTTATATTTTGGGGGAAATACTTTATTGCATCCTTTATATTACCTCTAAATAATACCTTCTCTTTTTTACTCTTAGAATTTAGTTTAGTTAAAAGTTGAGCTCCTTTCAAGGAATGAAAAGATTTAGAAGTTGTAAGAGTAACTCTTTTTACTTCAGAAAATTTTATTGCCCCTAAACCATCAACTCCACAAATTGCTCCTGAAGGAACATAAACCTTAGATGCACTCTTTTTGGCTAACTTAACTAAATTGGGATAATTTACAAACACTCCTACGCTTAAAATAATTAAATCTTTTTTGTATTTCAATCCTTTAAGAAGCACTTCCTTAGCCACAGCGATATTAGCGGATTCAATAATTAAATCCGACCCTTTCATCACTTCTTCAAAGTCTAACTTTTTAGGTTTTTTGTTTAACTTATTTAAAAAAGAACAAACTTTTTTCTTATCTATATCATAGATCCCATAAAGCTCTATTTCTCTATTTTTAAAATGTGTATCGATGAACGACGCCAGATTTGTTCCAATTGCTCCACAGCCTATTATTCCTATCTTTATCTTTTTCATCTTACTCTCACTAAAATATTATCTATCAACCTTGCTTTACCTAAATAAACAGCCAAAGCCACTAAAATTTCACCTTTATCTATCTTCTTTATCCTACGTAAAGTTGTAGGTGAAACAATCTCTACATAATCTATTTTAGCATAAGGGGTATTTTCCTTTATGACTTTTTTTACCTCCTTTCTTATTTTCGAAGGAGAATATCTCTTCTTTAAAATTAACTCCTTTGCTAAAATAAGTGACTTATAAAGATAAGGAGCCACCTTTCTTTGATAAGGAGAAAGATAACTATTCCGAGAACTCATTGCTAATCCATCCTTTTCTCTTATAATGGGAAGAACTCTAATTTTTATCGGAAAGTTTAGATCTCTTACCATTCTTTTTATAATCTGAGCCTGCTGAAAATCTTTTTGTCCAAAATAAGCAATATCAGGATTTACAACATTAAAAAGTTTTGCTACCACAGTGCATACTCCTCGAAAATGCCCTGGTCTAAACTTTCCACAAAGATACTTACTTAGGGAAACTTCCTCCACATAAGTAGAAAAACCTTTAGGATACATAGTAGAAACTTTGGGATAAAAAACTAAATTTACACCTTCCTTCTTTAATAAATTTTTATCTTTTTTAAAATCCCTGGGATAAGTATGGAGATCCTCTCCTGCTCCAAACTGAGTAGGATTTACAAATATACTTACCACAACAAAGTCACATTCTTTACGGGCACGTCTTACCAAAGAAAGATGACCCTCATGAAGTGCTCCCATAGTAGGAATAAATCCTATTAATTTTCCTTTCTTCTTTGCCTTTTTTACTATTTCTCTAACTTTCTCAATCTTTAGTGCTACTATCATCTTCTAAGTTTTTCGGTTATCTTCTTTAGTACCTTCTCTATACCTGGCTCAAGTTCAAATAAGGGACCTAACACAAACTCTCGCTCGAACATCCGAGGATGTGGTATCTTTAACTCAGGATCATCGATAATTTCCTCCCCATAGAGAAGGATGTCTAAATCAATTACCCGAGGACCAAATCTAACTTCTCTTTTTCTACCCATCCTTTTTTCTATTCTTTGTAAAACTCCCAATAATTCCTTAGGTGAGTAATCTGTCTTTATTTTTATTACTCCATTTAAATATTTACCTTGAGGAGGGCCACCTAAGGGTTCTGTTTCAATTACCGAAGATATCTTTTCGATAACTATCCTTGAATCTTCTTCTAAATATCCTATTGCTTTTTTTATATTTTCTCTCCTATTCCCTAAATTAGAACCAATACCAACAAACACCTCTACCATTGATACACCAGAAATGAAATTAGTTCTTATGCTGGGTATTAATTTTTATAGATATAACTTAATGAAGCTTTACTTCAAATTGTTAATATTAACCTATTTTTAAGTAAAGCAAGCGCTTTAATAAGTTTTTGTTTGTCTACAGTCAAAGAAAACCTAATAAATCCTTCACCACATTTTCCAAATCCTACTCCAGGAGTAGCAACTATCCTTCTTTCTTTAAGTAAGTATTTGGTGAACTCTATAGATGATTTAAACCGCTTAGGAAGCTTTGCCCAAACATAAAAGGTAGCATCCGCATAAACTTTACGCCAGTTATTTTCTCTTAAACCTTCCACAAAGAGATCTCTTCTCTCCCTAATAATCTTTCTTAAATCCCTAACGAAATTACCTTCTTTTTCTAAACAAAAACGAGCGCATTCCTGAATTGCACCAAATATTCCTGAGTCAATATTAGTCTTTACCTTAAGAAGACCCTCTACTAACTTCTTGTTACCACATGCCCAACCGATTCTAAAACCTGTCATACAGAAAGTTTTAGAGAAAGAATGAAATTCTAAAGCTATTTCTTTCGCTCCTTTAATCTCTAAAATACTTAAAGGTCTTTGGTCAAAATAGATCTCTGAGTAAGCATTATCGTAAGCAATAATTATTCCATACTTTACACAGAATTTAACCAGTTTTTCTAAAAATTGTTTCGGTGCTAAAGCAGTGGTAGGATTGTTAGGATAGTTAACATAAATCATCTTAGCTTTATTTCTTATCGTTAAAGGAATTTTGTCTAAATCAGGTAAGAATTGATTTTCCTCTCTTAGTTCAACTTCATAGATTTTTGCCTCTGCTAATATTGCTGCTCCTCGATAACCCGGATAACTCGGAGAAGGAATAATTATATACTCATCTTTATTTACAAAACCTAGAGGAAAATGTACTAGCCCCTCCTTTGAACCTATGAGAGGTAAAACTTCCTTTTCTTCGTCCAACTGCACCCTGAATCTCTTATTAATCCATCTCCTAATTGCCCTGCGTAAGTTTAATTTACCTTTATCTAAGGCATACTTCTGATTTTCCTTTATCTTTGCCGATTTATAAAGAATATCTATTGCCCTTTTAGGAACAGTGATATCAGGATCGCCAATACTCAAATCAATTAAACTAACTCCCCTTTTCTCTAAGTAGTGCTTTTCCCTATCAATCTCTGCAAATAGATAAGGAGGTAGTTTTTTTAGTCTAGAAGAAATTTTTATCTTTTTCATATTTCTAACCTTTGAAAAGAACGTCCCCCATAGAGTATAACTTTGGTGGTTTGCCTACTACCCATTTAGCAGCCACCAAAGCTCCTTGAGCAAAAATATCCCGAGTTTTGGCAGAATGAAAGAACTCTAATCTATCTAGATTGCTTTCAAAAATAACTTTATGATCTCCCACAACTTCATCTATTCTCTCTGCCTTTATATCCTCTGCCTTTATAGAGAAACCTTCTTCATTTAAAATCTGGGCTATTCTTTTGGCAGTCCCTGAAGGAGCATCTTTTTTGTGAATATGGTGTGTTTCCTGAATATAAACTTTATAATCTTTTAAGACACAAGCTGCATCTCTTATCAGCTTAAATAAGAGATTAACCCCTACACTCATATTGGGAGAAAAGACTATAGGAATCTTTTGAGAAGCTTCTTCTATCATCTTCTGCTGACCTTCATTTAGGCCAGTGGTCCCAATCACTGCACATTTTTCAAATTTAACTAAGTAAGGAAGATGCTCTACTGTTGCCAAAGGGGTAGTAAACTCTATTAAACAATCACACTCTTTTATCCGTGCAGAATCATCAATTATCTCTACTTCTCCAAAAACCTTCCCCACATCAGGATGGCCTTTCCTCTCTAATCCAAAAACTATCTTTAAATCTCTATCTTCCTTACTCAGAGTAATTATCCTCTGCCCCATTCTCCCCCTTGCTCCACTCACACCAATTCTAATCACTCCTCCTCCTTTTTAAGAAATAAGATTGTAGTTTTTAAGAATATTAATCAACTTTTCTTCGTTCTCTTTCCGCATCTTACACAGAGGAAGCCTTAAAATAGGATCAATTAAACCCATAGCACCCAAAGCGGTTTTTACTGGGATAGGATTTGTCTCTATAAACAAAGCTTTAATAAGAGGGTATAACTCTAGCTGAAGCTTTTTAGCCTTTTCTAAATTACCTTTCAGGAAACTTTCTACCAAAGAGTGGGTTTCTTTAGGCATTATATTTGCTAAAACCGAAATTACACCTTTACCTCCTACAGACATTATAGGTAGAGTTAATTCATCACTCCCCGAAAGAAGTAGAAATTTTCTGTCAACCAAACTCATAAGTTTAGTAATTTGATCTAAGTTTCCGCTAGCTTCTTTTATTCCAATTATACTTTTGCATTCTTTGTAAAGTCTTACTACCGTCTCAGGAAATATATTTATCCCTGTGCGGGATGGGACATTATAGATAATCAGAGGTAATTTTACCTGGATAGCAATCTTCTTATAGTGCCAGTATAAACCTTCTTGAGTAGGCTTATTGTAATAAGGAGTAATTACTAAAATAGCATTTGCTTTTACCCTCCTTGCAAACTCTGCTAAATCCAAAGCTTCCTGAGTTGAATTTGACCCTGCTCCAGCAATTATAGGAATTTTACCCTTCGCTTCTTCTACCGCTACCTTTATTACTCTTTTATGTTCATCATGGGTTAAGGTTGCGCTCTCACCTGTTGTACCGCAGACTAAAATAGCATCGGTCTTGTTCTTAATATGCCAGTTTATCAAGAAACGCAAGCGCTCCTCATTAACTTGCATATTTTTTTTAAAAGGTGTAACTAAAGCTACAATGCTTCCTGTAAACATATTAACCTCCTTTTAAAGTAATTTCTCCCTTATATACTAAATTAGCACCTCCTTCAAGCCACACCTCACTAAATTTTCCCCTCTCATTCTTAAAGTGAACCTCTAACACTTCTCCGCTCTTTGTTTTCGCCTTTACTTTCCTCTCTATACCTAATTTTAGACTAGCTACTACAGCAGAGGCTACTATTCCTGTTCCACAAGCCAACGTTTCCCCTTCCACTCCCCTCTCGTAAGTTCTGACCATTATTAAATTACTGCCTCCAAACTCTACAAAATCAACATTTGTTCCTTGAGGAGAAAATTTTTTATGAAAACGGATCGCTCTTCCTATTTTCTCTACATTAATTCCCTCTAAACCCTCAACAAAAATAACAGCATGAGGAACTCCCGTATTTACGTAGTTCACCTTTACCGTTCTTTTAAAGATTTTCACTGGTAAATCTAACTTCAAATCAAAAGGGTCAATCATTTTTATCTTAATCTCCTGGGAAAAACTTACAGCTATCTCTATAATTCCTACCTTCGTCTCCACTCTCATGGTTTTTTTCTTTCTATATCCTCCCTCTAATTTTAACCATAAACCTACACACCGAGAACCGTTACCACATATCTCCGCTTCACTTCCATCAGGGTTAAATATTCTCATCTTAACTATTCCTACTTGAGAAGGCTCAATTATTAGCAATCCATCTGCCCCAACTCCTATTCTCCTTGCACAATACTTTTTAGCAAAATTTTTGTAATCTAAATTTAAATTCTGCTTCCGGTTATCAAGCAGGATGAAATCATTGCTACTTGCCTCCAATTTGAAAAATTTTATTCTCTTCATCTGGGGTTTAACAAATTTATCTCCTTATCTACCAAATCCTTATAGCTTTCCCTTTTTCTTATAAGATAAACTTTCTTTCCATCCACCAAAACTTCCGCTGCCCTCCTCCGAGAGTTATAATTTGAACTCATGGTAAACCCATAGGCACCACATCCTAATACTGCTAAGTAGCTATTTTCCCGAGCTTCTATAAATCTATCTTTTCCTAAAAAGTCTGAAGTCTCACAAATAGGACCTACAATATCTGCGGGTTTTAAACTCTTTCTTTTTAGTTTTACATTTCTACATAGGGGAACAATTCTATGGTAAGCGTTATAAAGTGCAGGTCTTATTAAATCATTCATTCCAGCATCTACGATGATAAATCTTTTCTTAGGGGTATCTTTTAAGTATAAAACTTTAGTAACCAGTATACCGGCATTACCCACAATAAATCTACCTGGCTCCAAAATTATCTTTAATCCACACTCTTTAAGTAAAGGAATTACTCTTCTAGCAAAATCTTTAGCTGTTTGAGGCTTCTCTTTATCGTAAGTAATCCCTAATCCCCCACCAATATTGAAATACTTCAAGCTACTTTTCTTTTCTAATTTTTTAAGCAAGTTTAGTACTTTCTTTATGGCTTTTATAAAAGGAGCAGCTTGCGTAATCTGCGATCCAATATGAATATGCAGTCCTACTATATTTAAATTAGGATAGTTAACTCTATTTATAAACACAGACTCAATCGTATGAAAATCCATACCAAATTTACTTTCTTTCTTACCTGTAACAATGTACTCATGAGTTTTCGACTCAATATCAGGATTAATCCTTAAACCTATATCCACTTTCCTTCTTAAACGATTAGCAATATTATCTATTTTCTCTAATTCTGCTAGAGACTCAACATTAAACATAAGAATACCATACTTTACTCCATCCTTTATCTCCTCATCGGTTTTACCCACAGAAGCGTAGACTATTCTTTTAGGAGGACAGCCTATTATCTTAGCCCGGTACAACTCTCCTCCTGAAACAATATCTAATCCTGAACCATGTTTAACTAAAAGTTTTAAAATGGAAAGGTTAGAGTTTGCTTTTACTGAATAACATATAATGGGTTTTATCGAGGAGAAAGCTCTTTTGATCTTAAAAAAATGGTCTAAAATAGTCTTCTTACTGTAAACGTAAAGAGGTGTACCAAATTCTTTTGCTAAATCATAAACTTTTAAATCTTCGCAGTAAAGTTGGTTTTTGATAAAAATAAAGTAGTGCATTTTACAGTTTAGGTGTGGAAAACTTTCTGGAAGTGGATTTTCTTGATGAAACCGCATACTCAGGAGTCATTATCTTTATTAGTTCTTTTTGGTTCAATTTAGTGTGAAAACTTTTAATTAACTCATTAGGCATATCTTTTATCTTCAGCTTCTTTCTCTGAGAGTAACTTATCAACTTGCCTACAACGTGATGAGCTTCTTTAAAAGGCACTCCTTTATAGACTAGAAACTGAGCAATTTCCGTAGCATATAAACTTTCATCCTCCAAGATTTGATTAATCTTAGTTCTGCTTAACTTAATCTTGGGTATAAATTTACTCATAATTTTTAACTCCTCTTTGATTGTATCTACTGAGGAAAATAGAGACTCTTTGTTTAACTGCATGTCCCGATTATAAGTCAGAGGTAGTCCTTTCATCATAACTAACACAGAAACTAAGTTACTGTAGACTTTTCCCGTAAGCCCTCTTACTAGCTCTAGGAAATCAGGATTTTTTTTATGAGGAAGTAAAGAAGACCCAGTGCAAAAACTTTCAGGAAGTTCAAAGAATGAAAATTCTTCACCTCCATAGAGAATAAAATCACTAGCTAATCTAGAAAGATGGAGTTGTATTAGAGAGATAATACTTAAAAACTCAATTACAAAATCTCGATCGCTAACACTCTCAAGAGAGTTAATTGGTGGCATTATTTTTTTAGCCAAAGGAGACGCTCCAAAAACCTCCTTTACTGCCTCTTGGTAATATTTGCCCTCCAAAGATGTACCCGCTAAAGCTCCTGCTCCTATAAAAATTTTAAGTCTCTTTAAGAAGTTAACAATTCTTTCTCCATCCTGAACAAACATAGTATAGAAAGCTCCTAAATAATCTTTGAATAAAACTATTTGAGCTCTCCGGGTATGGGTGTATCCCACCATAAAAAATCCTTTATACTTATTTATTAAGGTTATCAAAGAATCTAAAAGCTTGGAGAGTAAATTTTTAATTGAAACTGCCTCCCTATAACAATAGCATTTCTCGTCAAATACAATTTGATCATTTCTTGACCTTAAAGTATGAAGCTTCTTAGCTGCTTTTGTCTTTTTTTCTATCCGGTTCTGAATATCCGTATGGATATCCTCAGCTTGAGGGTCAAATTTAAACTTACCTGATTTTACTTCTCTTAATATTCCTCTTAAAGCCTTATCCAGTTCTTGAAACTCACCAGAAGATAAAATTTTAGCCTTTCTTAAAACCCTTATATGAATAAGGGAGTGATAGAGGTCGTATTCAGCTAAACGATGGTCAAATCCAATTGACTTCTGAAACTCAAAAAAATCTTTATCTATGTCTTTTTTAAACCTTCCTCCCCACAATTTGTTACTCATTTTTCTACCATTTTATATAGGGCATACTCCACAATTTTATAAATCCCTTAGCGAAGCTTCTATCGAATAAGTCTTTATCTCCATAAGTAGCTAATTCTCTCTTATATAAAGAATTAGGAGAACTCCTTTTTACTACGGTAATATTTCCTTTGTAAAGCCTTAAACCAATCTTTCCTGAAACTCTCTTTTGAGTCCTCTCAATAAAAGCATCAAGATAACTTCTTAATTCAGTAAACCATAAACCCTGATAAACTAACTGAGCATACTTTAAAGATATTAACTCTTTAAAGAAGATAGTTTCTCTGTCTAGAGTTAAACTTTCCAATTCTTTATGAGCAGTATAAAGAATCCAGGCAGCAGGAGCTTCATAAATCTCACGAGACTTTATCCCCACAACTCTATCTTCAATTAAATCGGTTCTTCCAACCCCACACTCACCACCTATTAAATTCAACTTCTCTATTAAGCTCACTAAGTCCATCTCTTTACCATTCAAAGAGAAAGGCATGCCTTTCCTAAAGCCTATCTCTACATACTTTTCTTTATTCTTAACCTTTTTTAAAGGCTTCATCAGAAGGTAAGAATCGGAGGGAGGAATTTTTTTTAAATCTTCTAAAATTCCTCCTTCTATACTAAGCCCCCAAATGTTTTTATCAATACTATATGGCTTTTCTTTAGTAACTCTTATAGGAAGCTTATTTTTTCTGGCGTAATCGATTTCTTCCTGACGATTTTTTAATTCCCATTCCCTTAAAGGAGCAATTATCTTTAAATTAGGATTCAATATACTTATACTCACCTCAAATCTCACCTGGTCGTTCCCTTTAGCAGTAGCTCCATGAGCAACAAAGCTAGCCTTTTCTTTCTTAGCAATCTCAACTAAGTATTTAGCAATTAAAGGTCTTCCTAAGGCAGTAGACAAAAGGTATTTTCCTTCATAGCAGGCACCTGCCTTCAAAGCAGGAAGAATATAAAAGTAGGCAAACTCTCTTCTTAAATCTTTAATATAAATTTTTTCTGTTCCACTTTGTAAAGATCTTTTCTTTAAATCCTGGGGAGAAAATTCACTCCCTAGATTAGCAGAAAAACATACAACTTTAAACCCTTTATCTTTTAGCCACTTAATAGCACAAGTAGTATCTAATCCTCCTGAGTAAGCTAAAATGACTTTTTTCATCTTAACTTAATCTTGGGAAAACTTCTTATTCAGAAGGTAAACTAAAATAGCCTTAGCAGAATGAAGTCTGTTTTCTGCCTGCAAGAATACGATAGAGTTTTTACTATCTAAAACTTTACTAGTTATCTCTTGACCCCTTCTTGCTGGCAAACAATGCATAATCACACATGTCTTTTTAGCCTTTTTTAGAATTTTATCATTTACCTGGAATTTTTTAAATGCTTTTATCCGCTTAGAACTCTCTTTTTCTTTACCCATAGAAACCCATACATCAGTATAGACAACATCGCTATCTTCTGCTGCTTTTATAGGATCATGAAGAACCTCTATTTTTGCTCCACTTACTTTAGCAAAATCTTTTACCTCCTGTACAACTTCTCTATTAGGAGAATAGTTTTCAGGAGTAGCAACAACTAGATTACCTCCTATAATACTAAAACCATAGAGAAGAGAGTGACAGACATTGTTACCATCCCCTATAAAAACAACCTTAATCCTCCTTATATCTTTCTTTACCTCATGGAGAGTAAATAAGTCTCCTAAAACCTGAGAAGGATGAAGAAAGTCACTCAATCCATTTACTACAGGAATAGTTGAAGCTTTCACAAAATCTAAAATTGTTTGATGGGAAAAACATCTTAGGACTACACAATCTAGGTAGCGAGCCAATGTTCTAGCTACATCAAAAGTAGCCTCTCTTTCGCCCATCTGGACCTCTTGAGGAGAAAAATAGATTGCCCTTGCACCTAACTGAAGCGCTCCCAAGTAGAAAGCTGTTTTTGTTCTTAGAGAAGGCTTTTGAAAAAGTAAACCTATAGTAAAATCGTTTAGGACTCTCTTAAATTTCTGAGGATTCTTCTTTATCCGAGCAGTAAGAGTGATCAGGTTATTTATTTTGCGTTTAGAAAAATACTTTAAAGAGATAAAATTACTTAGCATACTTTTTAAAAACTTCTTCTAGAATATTTAAGCCTTCATCTATTTCTTCTTTTTTAACATTCAATGCAGGCATTATCCTTAAGACATTCTCATGAGTAGAGTTAATAATTACTCCTCTTTTTAGAACTTCCTCAAAAATAGGGTAGGATTTGCCTTTTAGTTCTATCCCCACCATTAGCCCTTTCCCTCTCACTTCTTTGATAAAACCAAACCTTTCCTTTAATACAATAAGTTTCTTCCTAAGATGCTCTCCCACTCTTTTAACATTAGAAAGAATTCTTTCTTCTCTTAACAGTTTTAATACCTCTAAAACTACCCGGCAAGCTAAAGGATTCCCTCCAAAAGTAGAAGCATGAAGTCCTCTTCCCATTATGTCAGCAATATCTTTTTTTACTAACATCGCTGACACAGGAAAACCTGCTCCCAATCCCTTAGATAATAGCATAATATCCGGCTTAATATCATAGTGTTGATAACAGAACATCTTAGAAGTTCTCCCCATACCTGTCTGAACCTCATCTATTATAAAAAGTAAATCATTCTTCCTGCATAAGGTACTTACTTTCTGAATATAATCGTAATCAGCTACATTTACTCCTCCTTCTCCTTGAATTAACTCTAAAATAACTCCTACAGTCTTTTTATTAATTTTTGTCTTTAAATCCTCAAAGTCGTTAAACTTGGCTTCTATAAATTTAGGAAGAAGTGGTCTGAAAGGATATCTGTATTTTTTTTGACCAGTAGCAGAAAGGCTCCCAAAAGTTCTTCCGTGGAAGGAATTCTTCATCATTATAATCTCATATCGTTTCCCTCCTCCATAGAGACGAGAAAATTTAATGGCTGCTTCCACTGCCTCTGTACCCGAGTTAGCAAAAAATACCTTTGCTTCGAAAGAAAGCTTCACTAACTCTCTAGCTGCTTTCTCCTGATAAGGGTGAACTAAATTATTAGGAAGATGAATAAGTTCTCTAGCCTGTTGAGAAATTACTTTACCTATCTGAGGATGAGAATGTCCTAAAATAGATACTCCCCATCCGGGAAATAAATCAAGATACTTCTTTCCTCTTTCATCCCAAAGATAGCTTCCCTTCCCCCTCACAAAAGTTGGTCCTATTTTCTTATATACAGGGATAAGAACACTACTCATCATTCTAAGCAACAATCTCTGTACCTATTCCTTCATTAGTAAAAATCTCAAGAAGAATAGCATGGGAAATTTTAGCATCTACAATATGAGCTTTTTTAACCCCGTGTTTAATCGCTTCTATTGCTGCTTTCACCTTAGGAACCATTCCCTCGTCAATCACCTTCTCCCTAATGAGTTCTTCTGCCTCCTTCACGGTAAGAGTAGAGATTAAAGAATCTTCGTCGTTGGGATCACGCATCACCCCTAAGACATTTGTAAGAAAAACAATTTTCTCTGCAGGCAAATAAGAAGCTAAAAAGAAGGCTACCTCATCAGCATTTATATTGTAAGTAGTGTTATCCTTCGATACTCCCATAGGACATATCACAGGAATGGCTTCACTTAAAACCTCTTCTATACTTTGACGGTTAAAATCCACAACTTCCCCTACAAAACCTAAATCTTTTTTACTCTCTTTCTTCTTCACTAGAAGTATCTTATCCTCTTTTTTAAATCCCCTAGCTTTTATACCGTGAGATGTAATCTCTTTAACTATTAAATCGTTCAAATTATTAAGTTCTTCTTCCACAACCTTTAATGTCTTGCTGTCGGTAACTCTAAAACCTTCCACGAATTGCGAAGAAATTTTTAATTTTTTTAATCTCTCAGTAATATTAGGTCCTCCACCATGAACCAATATTGGCCTTATCCCTGTGTACCTTAAAAAAGCTATGTCTTCTAATACGGACTTCCTCACCCTTTTTTCCCCTAGGATCGAACCTCCATATTTAATCACCATAATCTTTTTATGAAATTGTTTTATGTAAGGAAGTGCTTCTATTAAAATATCTGCTTTTTTTATAGCTTCTTCCATAAACCCTTTAATTATATTTAGCGTTTATATTGATATAATTTGGTGTAATATCACAACACCAACCACACCAGCTATAATTGCCCCTTCCTAAATTAACTATTATATTTATCTCTCTATTCTTTAAAGGGGTTGTTTTTACTCTAAATTTATCTTCACTTAATTTTATTCCAGCCTGGCCTAAACTAGCAACAATCCTACCCCAGTTGGGATTCTTACCATACATCGATGCTCTAAAAAGAACTGATGAGCTTATCGCTTTAAAAGCTAATTTGGCTTCTCTCTGTGTTTTTGCTCCTTTTATATTGATCTGAATAAACTTGGTTGACCCTTCTCCATCTTTAACTATCATTTTTGCTAACTCTCTACAAACTTGTTTTAAAGCCATCTTAAATTTAGCTATGGATTGCTTATCTTTTACTTGCCAAGATTCCTTGCTTGCCAAAAAAATTACACTATCATTGGTGCTGGTGCAACCATCCACAGAGATGGAATTAAAACTTTCTTCCACAGCTTCTTTAGCGATGTTTTTCAAAAGGGATTTCGTTATCTTCGCATCTGTAATAATGAAAGCTAACATCGTTGCCAGTTCGGGATTAATCATACCAGCTCCTTTAGAAAATCCTAATATTTTTATCTTTTTTCTTTTTACTTCAATTTCACGAAAAGATACTTTTCTATGAGTATCGGTAGTTAATATACTTTCTGCAAAGGATTTTATATTCCTTTTATTTATATTTAACTTTTCGCAAAGTTTAGATAAACTTTTAGTTATTTTAGAAAAAGGCAAACTTTGACCGATTTTACCGGTTGAGGCAATCAAAACATTTTCTTCTTTAATGTTTAACTCTCTAGCCAAAGATTTACATAACTTGATAGTATTAAGTAAGTCTTTCTTATCTGTAAAACAATTAGCATTACCACTATTTACAACTAATGCCTTTATGGAATTTTTAATATTCTTTTTACTAACTACTACCGAATAAGAAGGATTGGAATTCTTAGTAAAGAAACCACAGGCAACTGCTCCATTTTTACAAAAAATGAGTCCTAAATCTAATCTTTTACCCCTTTTTATGCCGCAATTTATACCACTCAATAGAAACCCTTCAGGTACTTTCATAAAAGGCCCTCGGTTTCTTTAAACCCACACATCACATTCATATTCTGAATGGCGTTGCCGCTAGCTCCTTTTATAAGATTATCTATACAGGAACATATAACCGCTCTCTTCCTACTTTTGTCTATATAAAACCCTATATCACAAAAGTTCGTTCCTGTAACGTCCTTTAATTTAGGCAAACTAACCCTTACCCTCACAAAGGGGGAGGTTTTATAATACTTATTATAAATTCCTATCAAACTTTTCGTCGTCATCCTTCTTTTAAAGTTAATGTGGATTGTTGAATAAATTCCAACTTCAATGCCTACTACATGGGGGATAAAGTTAAGTTTTATCTCCTTATTGTTAGATATTCTTTTTAGTACTTCTACTATCTCAGGGGTGTGCTGATGGATGAATGGTTTATAAGCCCATAAGTTATTGGAAATATTTGAATAATGATATTCAACAGCTGGTTTTCTTCCTGCACCTGTTATTGAAGATTTAGAGTCTATAATTATCTCTGGGTCTATTAAATCCTCCTTTAGCAAAGGGGCTAAAGGCAAGATTGTAGAAATGGGGTAACAACCCGGGTTAGCAATAAGTTTACTTTCTTTAATTTTATTCTTAAAAAATTCAACTAGTCCGTATGTAGCTTTTTTTAGATTTCTTTTATCAGTATGATTTATCTTATAGTACTCCTTATACAATTTAGTATTTTTCAATCGATAGTCAGCAGATAAATCGATCACCTTTTTATCCTCTTCTAAAAGGTAAGGAACTATTCGCATTGATACAGTATGAGGTAAAGCAAGAAAGAAGATATCCCCCAAGTTTTTAGCCTTTTTAATATTAGGTTTTTCACAGATTAAGTCTATTTTACCTTTAAATTTAGGGAAGAGGTCGCTATAATAACAGTCTTTCTCTATTTTTGCTGAGAGGTAAGTAATTCTTACAGAAGGATGTTTTAAAAGAAGTTCAACTAACTTTTCCCCTGTAAATCCTGTCGCTCCAAAAATTACTACTTTTAAAATCTTATTTGTACTCATAAAAAATTAAACTATAATAAACTAAAATCTTATAACCGTCAATATTTTAAAATGGCGAGAAACAAATTAAGTGTGAAAAACTACCCTTTAACCTTCGAATCCTTTTATCTTTGTCGCTAACCCCTTTATTCGCTTTTTTTAATTTATCATTTTCTATCTTTAATTCTTTTATTGCATTTAGCATTGCCCATATAACAGGATCGTTATCTAACATTAATACCCTCTATCATTTTTAATTGCCTCCCGAATAACCTTCTGCACATCTTAAAAAACTAGTCCTATAAACTCTTTATCAGCAGGTAAATTCAATTCATTTTTTTCTTATAATGATACCGTATAGATGCAAGTTTTACGATTTCCTTTAAATCACACTTATACTCGCCTTCGGTTTTCTTAAGCCTTATATTTGAAAAAGTGGACCAACTGCCACCACCTGGCTTAGCTGCTGAACCATTTACCGCTAAAGTATGACCTCCAGGGTTATTTGTGTTAATACCAACTCTACTATTATTTGTTATAATTAATCTGATAGGCAAACTCTGGGGATCCGAATTATTAGGTCCTACCCTAAAAATCAGAGATCCATTTACTGTATTGGTTGTATGAATATTGGCAACATAATTACCACCTGAGTTTTGAAAGAGAAGTTGAGAGCATTTACTGTTATCCATTCTGTGGATTGTTAAAAAGGAACAAAGATTAACCTTTAAGAAGAAAATTAGCAGTAGTTCAAATAGCGTCAATTGAAAAAGTTTGCTGTTTTTCATAAAACATCCTTTTTGGCTATTCAATAATTAATTCTTTTTTAGTAATTTTACTATATTTAGGCTACTTTTTAAAGAAAAAAGAAGGTTGTTATTAACGTTTGGTCCACTGGAATCGACGGCGGGCTCCTTTGCGACCGTATTTTTTTCTCTCTTTAGCACGAGGGTCACGTGTTAAAAGATCCTCTTTTCTTAACATCCCTCTTAAGGTAGGATCAATCTCAACCAAAGCTCTTGCTATACCTAAGCTTACCGCGCCTGCTTGGCCTGCGATTCCTCCACCCCTAACTCGTGCTTTTATATTGACTTTATCTATCATCTCTGTAACGATAAGGGGTTTTTTTACCTGCATTTGACAGTTTATAGTGGGGAAATAATCTTCTAGCTTTCTACCATTAATAAAAATTAAACCTTTACCACCAGAAATTACTCTTACACGAGCTGTAGCCTCCTTTCTTCTACCGGTAGCTAAAGCAAATTTCTTTTGGGTGGTTGCTTGCATATTTAAACTTCTATTTTAACAGGACTTTGAGCACAATGTGGATGTTTATCCTCAGGATAAATTTTTAAACACCTTAACATTCTTTTACCTAAAGTAGTTTTGGGAAGCATCCCTTTCACCGCTAAATAAAGTGCTTTAACGGGATTCTTCTGCATAAGTCGTTCTAGGGTTATTTCTTTTCTACCACCTGGATATCCTGAGTATTTATCATAAATTTTCTCTTTTAGTTTTTCACCCGTAACCCTGATATATTTCGCATTTATTACCACAACATAATCACCACACAAGAAATTAGGAGAATAAATTGATTTATTTTTACCCTGCAAAATCTTAGCAACACGAGTAGCCAATCTACCTAGAATTTTATTCTTGGCATCAATAAGGACCCATTTTCTTGCTGATTCATTATAAAACTTCGTCTTCTTCATAGAAAAGTTTTATACCACATTTTACAAATTTGTCAAATAGATTATGTCTAATGTTATTGTAACATAAAAATATCATCTTTTTTGTCCAAAGATTTAGGGGAACTGGGATACTCATAGATTACATAACTATGTGTTTTACATATAGTTACATATTTATATAAAAATGCAAAATTACAATTTTTTAATTTTGCACTCTTGTTTTTTTGAAAAAAATATGTTAAGAATATAATTGGATTGACAATTTGATGTCCACTGATAAAGGCAAACCAAGGGGAACCTTGGGGCGCAAAGCCACCGATCCCTCCCTTTCTTAAGAAAGGGCGGGATAGCGGGGTTGCCAAAGGGACAGTATTTAAAACCCTAAGGTGAAGTTTGCCTTAGGGATTTTTAATTTAACAAACCCTCAAGGCCAGTGGTTGCCTTGAGGGTTTTTTGTTTAAAGGAAGACGAAATATGAAAGGTAAAGAAGAAATTCTTCACAGAGTGGTTACTTTCCTTAACCGGAAAGAGTTAGATTTCTTAGATAATATAAGCAAAGATATCCTCTTCTCTCTAGGGATAAAAGTACCCCGGTCTACTCTCCTAAAAAATCTCGTTGATATCTTTCTGGAACCTAAATTAGAAGGGATGAAAAGTTACGATGATCTATTAAACTTACTAATTAAAAAGTCAAAAGAAGGTAAATGATGGGTAAAAGAATATTGTTTTTATTAATTATCTTTTTTCTTTTTACGGTATCCATAAAAGCTAAAAATAAAGTGGTGATAAAGATATCCTGCACTATCCCCCCTGTAGTAGAATTAAATTCAGCTAAAGAGATTGATAATGAGTCGCACAAAGAAATTACCCAAAAAAATACGATTGTTCAAATGGAAGAAAAAGTAAAAGAAGGTAAAAAAGTTATCATAAAGACAATCCTTGTTAAATAACTACTTCTTCTTTTGAAGAGGAAATAAGTAAATGTAGTTTATACCTTCAGGAAGTTTTACCTCTTTTTTTAATGGTACGGTTGGGATATACTCTAAAGGAATTGTATTGATATCCAATTTCAAGATGTAAGTTCCCTCTTTAAGGTGTGTAAAATAATAAGACCCTTCCAGATTAGTAAAAGTAGGTTTATCCTCCAAGAATACTCTCACATGAGGAAGAGGCTCATCTTCTAGATCAAATCTCTTATTGGAATTTACATCATAAAATACTACCCCGTAAATAGTAGAAAAAATAGAGGCACCAAAGTCAACATTTTTTTTCTTACCATGCGAAATCTCTACTTCTAAAGAAGACGGTGTAGTGAATACATAACCTTCAGGAAGAGTATCTTCTGCTAACATTACCATTACCTTCTTAGCTCTTACAATCGTGGAAAAGTATCCATTTTTATCCGTAATTAGCTCTTTCCTTCCTACCTTTACCTTTACCCCTTCTAGGGTAGGTTCGTCACTCTCCCATTTCCCATTACCATTAACATCCTTGAATACAACACCACTAACCCTTCCCCGGGGACTCCAACTAAAAACAGTATCCCAACTGGAACGTAGCCCCCACCTTATATCCGCTTCTGCGTAATCCTCTTCCCCACTAATTTGAGTCCAAACGTTTCTTAATCTCCCTTCTACAAAAAATTCAGTATCTTTAACTGGTGTAACACTAATTTTTAGTGATCCTTCTACACTATCCTCTCCAGAAAGGAAGGAATGAGCTGAACTTGCCTCTTTTTCATCACGATAGGAAATCCTTAAATCCGTATTCAGTGCAGGAGAAATATCCTTTTGGTAATCTATACCTACTTCTAAGACCGATGGGTTGGCTCTCTCTTTTGGTAATTTCTCCTCCAACCAGTTGTATTCGTAACTTGCGTACCAAAAAAAATTCTTATTCAAAGAGTATCTCAAACTGGTGAAAGTTCTGTAAGTATCGTAATCTGAATATGGAGAAAGAGGATTCCTACTCCTCGCAAAACCTATGCCTAAGGAGGAGGTAAGACTTTTATTAAAAATATCTAAGCTGGTAGAATAAACCGAACGTATATTCAAATACCGCCGAGGAAAAGAAAGTCCCGGTTCATTTACGTAGAATAAAGAAGTAACTATATTAGATTTATTATTAAGACAGGAAAAAATATTCATATCCCAATCAAAGTTCAATCGTTTGGGCTTACCCTCATTGTATAAGTACCTTGCTCTGTACACATCTAAACTGGAATCAATGGTCAAATTTTCATTTGGTCTCCAACTTGTCCCTATATCTAAACCAATTTCACCTCTATCACTAGGTCTTCCTATAATAGTGACGAAATCTTTTTCTATATTACGAAAATTTAAATTTAAATTTAAATTTTTTAGATCAAATTTTGTCTCTACGACTCCTGCAAATGAATAACCATCAAAAGCAAGCTCCCAGTTGAAATTTTTATCTTCAAATCCCCATTCGCTTTCCAGAGAATATACTTCATCCTTCAATTCATCTGGACGATCTCCTCCATACCCTTTTAAATAATTAAAAGAGTATCTTTTACCTTCGTAGGGAAACAAACTTAACCTTATCCCTTCAATATAAGACTTTCTTTTTGTTACTACTCCTGGAGTAAGGTATCCATAAAAACCTTCCTTTTCCCTACCCCATAAGACTACATAATTAAGTTTTCGATTAAAAGCATTAGCTTCTAATAAACCTCCTTTTAAAAGTTCTCCAGGAAATGACAGCTTAGAAAAATTCTTATAGAAATCGAAAGCGCGCAGATTGAACTCTTCAAAGTTCCAAATCTTACCATCATTTAATCCTACAGTGTAGTTAGTAAGTTTTTGACTTTTACCATATTTAGCTACCCTTAAAGAACCGTCCATATCTCCATAAGGAGTAGGCCCTAAAAAGCCTAACCATTCACTAAAGGATAAAGTCTGTCTTTCTAATTTACTTACCTCTTTACCCTTATGGTAAGTGTGCCAGTCAACAATGTATTTAAATTTAAACGGCTCCTCCTCAATAACCAATAACTTCTCCTTTTTCGTAACCAGAATTTGCGGAGGTATTATCTTTACATTAAATGTCCATCTTCTATTTTCCTCCCACAAATGAAAAAAGGTTGAACCTATACTCTTAGCGGTAACCATTACTCTATCATTATCTATCCTGCTTACATCTATCTTCTCAACTCTCTCAACTAAGTACTTAACTATAGATTTTCCTTCTAAAATTAGACTTTTATTTACCTCTATCTCTACTAAGGTCTTAGGTTGGGTCCTGTAGAGTTCATCGGTAAGACGCAAGACTCTTACTTTTTCTTTCTTTGTTATTTTAACTATTTTAGGGGTGGGGATTTTCTTTTTTTCAGAAGTGATTTTTTTTGCTAATTTTTTTATTCTCTTTTCTTGAAGAATCTTTTTTTCAAACTTATCTAATAATTTACTTATCATTTTTCCCCTTTTATCAGTCTGCTTTGATGTAAAGACTATCTTTTTTAATTGTAACTCTGTGTTTTTTTCTTCTTTAGGAAGGGGAGATTTTTCAACAGGAGTTATAACACTTTTTATAAGATGCAGGGGCTCCTCTTTATATGGATAAATTGAGTGAGCGAGTTTAAAGTAATGAATCGCGGTTTGATAATCATCATTCTCCAGAGCTTTTTTACCTAGTTCTAAAAGGTAATCATAGACAAGATCTTGGGAATAAGAATAAAGTGGAAGGATTAAAAAAATGCATATAGTTATGATTAATCCCTTTAGCATAGCAGCCAATCCTCATTAGTCCCTTACTTGTAAAATCCTAATATCCCCTAGACTATCTTTCAAAAAATCAATTTCTTTTACTAAAACATCTCCTTCTTCTAAATCGAATGTCGAAATTAAAGTATACCTTCCTGAAGGTAAGTCTTTAGAAGGTTTAATCGAAATAGGCACTTTATCGTTAGGAAAAGTATAAATATCTTGTATTTTTCCTCTATCCAAAACCATCCCTCTCTCATCCATTATGTAAAAATTTCCTCGACTGACAATAACTACATTACTTCGATTAACAAAATCACCTTTTATAGTACCTTCTTCTACTTTCAAGTTCTCCAAATCAGCCCTTTTTATACTGTCTTTTGCTTCTAGAAAGAATAAGGTGCCAATTCTTCCTAATATAACAATGTTTGCTCCTTCTCTCTCCTCTTTTATCTCTCCTAAAGAGGTCTCAAAAAATAAAACTGCATATCTTCCTCCCTCTATCTCAGATGGTATTTTTATAGAGTAGTTTACTCTTCTCTTGCCAAACGGTGGCAGAACAATCTCTTGAGGGGAAAAATTTATCCAGCTACTGCACGAAAATTCAGTTGTCCCTGGAGCAAAGAACTGCTTTGCTCCATCATAGGGAGATGTGTATAAAAAATCTTCCAGGTAAATCTTCACTTCTATTTTCTCAGAAGAGGGATTTTCTACTTTGATTGAACCGGTTATAGTTTCACCTCCTTTCACTTTTAGCTTGATCTTAGGAGTATCTATCCTCAGGTTAAAAGAGAAAGAAAACAAGGGAATAAACAACAATATTCCACAGATTATAATACCCCTCTTCATAATGTAATTAAAAAATTTGAATTAATACCCCGCCCTCTTTCTTTATTTATAGGGGGGTATATTGCTCAATAAAATTATTGTGGAGTCAATGTTAAGGTTATTGTTCCAGTATAAGTTCCTGCCGGCTTAGCTGTGGTAATAGACTCTACTCCACTAGCATCGCCACTTCCAGTTGCTATCCCATAGTAGATTCTTAACCAGCCTGGAGATATTTGAGATTTGTTGAAACTCCTGTTTGATTGGGCATAAGAATAATATCCTATTTCATTAGCTGTGGTATCATCTAATTGTTGATTGAAAGATACGTTGATATTATTATCCAAGCTGTCCGTTCCAGCAGCATTTTTAATTGAACTTACACTATGAGTTATAATCCAATTAGAAACATTACCTGAGACACCGACATCTACTGCATAGTAACAATTAGCCCTAAAAATGTTGTTGGTAATATCATAAGATAATGTACCGAAATCAATGCTAGTCTGATTAGGATACCAATTACTCCCCTCAATTCTTGAAATCGATACACTAAGGTCTTCCACAGGAGAAATTGTGGCGCTGATAGTAATACTCTTTGAGGACTGGGTTAAACCTGGTAGAGCTAAACCAAGAATTATCACTAAAGAACCTATTGTTTTTAACCACCCTCTCATCTCTACTCACCCCCTTTTAAGAGAATTTGACAATTTTTTGAATTCGTTTTCGTTATGGTAATCCATTAACTTTAGACCACCTCCTTTCATCTTTCCGACAGAGAATAAGTTACAGTTGTAGAATAATTACCTGCTAAAATCTCTAAGGAAGGGACCAATTTATAAATGATTCTAAAGGAAGCTGGTTCCCCATTTGCATCGGATAAAAAGATAACATCTTCTTTACCACCTGTAGCTTCAAAACTCGGATACAAAATTTCTCCCTTTCCTTCCAATAGTTCCCCTCTCATAAGTAAATATTTAAAAGGTATGGTGTTACCTTTTTCGTCGGTAAGAGGACCGGTTATCCTTTGGCTAACCTGATAAGGTCTTCTTAAATTGCTATCTATCCTTATAATTACCTCCCTCTCCTGAGGTGGAAAATCCGGTCTTAAACCATAGAAAGATAGCCCTTGAGTCATTACATTTATATCAAACTTCTTTTCTATTTCTATCTCCAAATCCACAGGAATAAGTTTCTCTTCTCCATCTTGATTAATTCTATAAATCAACCTCCCTCGGTAAATACCAGCCTCCAAATTTTTCACTTCGCCTTCATCAAGAAGAAAATTAACTTTAAACTCATCAGAGCCTTCCCTTGATCTATAGATAAGCAACTCTTTCCTCCCCAATATAGTTGGTGTTAATACTTCTCCCTTGCCTTTCAAACTTTCGGAGATATAAAATTTTAAAATACCCTCCGGCAACTTCATACCTTTATAATTTTCAGGAAATGCCTCTAGAATCTGATAAACATTTAAATCTTTCCCTACCCGGCTTTTTAAAGATACCTTTAGATAACTTGAAAGAGTATCTTTGGTTCTGGTGCTTAATTTTAAAGTATTTCCAGGAAGGTAGATTTTAGCTTCAAGTTTTAACCTAGCATCGAATTCTATATTAAATATAACGGTCTTGGGAGAACCTTGTTTAGGTTCTAAAACATACCCAATCCTTCCAAAAAAGTAACCCTGTGTGGTTAATTTTTTACCATTGAATATATAAGCAACTTTAAAAGAGTCCGGATTACCTGTATTATCAGAAACATATAAAGTATCTTCTCTAAAACTCAATGGTTTAAGAATGGTATTGTATAAACTACCCCGGCTGTTAGAACCTCTTATAGTATAAAAAAATACTACCTCATCCTTAAGAGGAGTCCCCTTTTCGCTAACAATCGGCTCTAACAGGATCTGCTTTACCTGATAAGGTGTTGTATCGGTTGAAGTTATCTGTATCTTTAATTCTATTGTAACTACCGAACTTGAATCTACCCTCCCGAAATTTAAAGACTGTCCCCCTTGAAAGGAAGTGACTGAAAGATCAATGGTTGCTTGTGCAACAAAGGGATAAATAATACCTCCTATTACAAGCAGAATTAATCTCTTGCTCATCTTTTTAAAGATTATTAACTTATAATTTTTATCACACTCAACATCCAAAGTCAAATTAAGGTGTCAAGGTAATTGTTATTGTTCCTTTATAGGTTCCTGCAGATTTAGCAATAGTAATAGGTTTTACTCCACTAGCATCGCCACTTCCGGCTCCTATCCCATAGTAGATTCTTAACCAGCCATCTTCAAGAGATGCTTTGTCAAAACTGATTCCATTACTTTTGATGAAACTTAATTCAGCTAATTTCTCCTGATTATTATCATTATTTTGTTTTACAAAAACCACATTTATATTCTCATCTAGGATATCTATACCGTTAGTTACAGAACTCACAGTATGAGTTACACTCCAATCGTAATCATTAGAAAATATTCCTACATCTATCGCATAATAACAGGAACTCCTAAGTATATGAAATCCAGGATCATAAATTAAACTACCGAAATTTACCTCTGAATCGCTTTGCCAGTTATCATTCTCAATCCTTGTTACATTTACCTTCAACATACTTATCCTAGGTATATTAACTCTAACTTCTATGTCAGCAGGATTAACTACATCCTGGATTTTGTCTCCCCCTGAAGGATGTGAAGTAAAGTAACTTACTCCTATAGCTTCTTTAAATGTGGTTAAAGCTTCTGGAGAAGAATTTACTCTCCAATCCCTTTCTTTATCTATATTAAACCAATAAAACGCCTTTATTTGAGGATACTTATCTTTTATTTTTTGAAATGCTTCCCTTATCCATTCATCTTTAAGCTCTCCTTCGCTAGAGGCAAACTCTCCTAGCATAATTGGCTTATCTCCAAAGATATCAGGATTTTGGACAATATTTTGATATATCTCATAAAAAATCTGATCAAAGTCTGTCCAAGGCCAACCCCAATTATAACCATCTAATCCTATCCAATCTACATAGTCTTTACCTGGATAATATTTTTCAAGAACCTCTAATTCATCAGGAGTGTAGTTCGGAGACCAGACAAATTTAACATTGGTGGCTCCCACTTCATTACGAAAGATATTATAAACATGTTTAAAAGCTTCTTTATACTCCTGAGGCTTATCCTGCCAGGAGTACCATCCAGAGGTTCGGGGGTTATCATCCTGAATCATTTCATGTCCGAAACGGAGACGAATCTCATCACCCCATTGTTTAGCCTGATAGGCGTAATTCCTTAAATAACTATCATAAACACCTTGATTAATATCTTCTAGATTCACCCATGGCTCCAGAGTTATATGTAAGGTCGTTTTAGTATCATACCCATCATGATAGCGAACATTGTCATTTAAGAAATTAGTATTGAATGGCGGCTGATAAAACCGGCTCCAACCTTCGTACCACAAGACAGAACTTATATCTTTTCCGATCATATCTTCAAATTCATTGATTACACCCTTTGTAGGAGGGTTTTGGCCAAAAAAAGCGCCTATTTCACATTCAGCAAGCACACTTAATGGTAAAATGAGAAATATTCCTCCTATTTTTAATACCTTTCCCATGGCCCAAAAGAGTGAATAATAAATTGTATCAATTATTCTAAATAAACTCAAGTAGATACCCAAGGTTTTGTTTTATAACTCTCACCCCCTTCAAATAAAAAAGGCCACGTTTATCCGTGGCCTTTCTAAATATTTTTTCCAAATTGTTATTTACCTAATCATTAGTTTAAACCATATTTAATCGTCTTTTTCAAGGTTAAAGAAACAAAATTTTGTTTTATTTAAATGAAGAAAGGTTAAATTTTGGCCAATTTTTCGTACTCGGAAAGATGTTTTATCCTTTTAAGCATGTTAGGATGGGTACTAAGTAGCTCCATCATGCGCTCGGTAAAGGTTAGTTTTAATCTCTTCTCTTGTAAAATTTTCAATTCATAAGGGTCTATCGTTCCACTTCTATCTAAATCTAATTGAGCAAGTTCTGTAATTTCTTTCCTTGCTTTGGATAAGTCATTCAAAAAGAATGCCTTAATACCCTCCACCTCTCCTTTCTCCTCCTTAGGAGTTCTAGCTACTCCGTATACTAACTTATAAAGAGCAGTAGCTAAATCGTGAGGTGAGTTACCTAAATCAATGGAACCCTTATCAGCAAAATACTCTCTTATCCTTGAAGCATAAAGAACTAAAAGATTGGTGATAAAATAAAAGATAAAAGATAGAAGACCTATTAATATCAAGGATCCCGAAGATTCTCTCCGTCGGGAGTATCCCCCAAAGAAGATGAGGTGAAAGAAAATACGATAGAGAATTAGAGGAATGACCGAAAGAAGAGTAATAAAAAAAACATCTCTATTCTTAAGATGAGAAATTTCATGACCTAAAACGGCTTTTAGCTCTTTTTCATTTAAAAGATTCAAAATCCCCCGGGTAACACAAACTCTTCCATCGGAAAGACTTCTCCCAAAGGCAAAAGCATTAGGAACATTTACTTCAGAAATACCTATGCGTGGCATAGGAATTCTAGCTTTTTTAGCTAAATCTCTAACTATCTTGTAAAGAACAGGAAATTCATTTTCTTTAATGTAACGTACACGCATTGCTAACTCTACTATTTTAGGTCCCACCATATACTGCAAACCCATAATTAAAAAAGCTAAAACTACATAGAAGATAAAGTTACCTATACCTAGAAAAGACATAAATATAGAAACGATAGCGTAGATTATCCCGAAGAGAACCACAACTAACAAAGCCATTCTTAAATGTAAGGACAAGGTCATTTTTTTAAATTTAAACTTCTAATTCTTCTTCTCCTTCTAAAGAAGACAGAGGAACTTCCTTCTCTAAATCCTTTATAACTTTTTTAACCTCCATCTCCGTCTTTTGAATCTTATCTGTACATAACCTTATAAGTTCTATAGCTCTTTTAACCTTTAAAGAGACCTCATCAACATCTACCCTTTCTGACTGCAACTCCTCTAAAATTTCATTTAACTCTTTTATCGCCAGAGAATACTTAATCTTTTTCTTCATCACTATCTCCTATCTTTTCTACTCGAGAAAATGTTCTTCCTTTGAAAAAAATAGTCTCAATAGTATCTCCAAAAGTAAGAGAAGAAGCATCTTTGACTACTTTTTTATTTTTTAAAGTGATAGAAAAACCTCTCTTTAAAATATTGCTAGGCTCAAGAAGAGAAATTTTTTCTCTAAGATGATCCAGTTTCTGTGTCTCTCTTTTTAAAAGATTAGTCAAATACGTCTTTATAAGCTCCCACCGCTGGAAGAGTTCTCTCTTTCTAGATGCAAGAAAGTATTGAGAAAAATCTAAACAATCCCGCCTCTTTTCTGCTAATTGAGTTAAGTGATCTCGGAAATACTTTACAATAGCAGAATCTAGCCCTACCGCTAGAGAACGTAAGCCTTTTTTTTCTCTTTCTATCATCAAACTCACTTCATTGAGGATTTCTTCTTTTAAATACTTTATCTCCTCAAGAAATCCTCTTACTACCTCTATAAGAAATTGAGCGACTTTAGTAGGTGTTTTTAAAGAAGTATGAGCAACTAAATCTGTAATGGTAGTGTTAATTTGATGTCCCAAACCAGAAATTACAGGAAGTCTCGATTTAGCTATAGCTTCCGCGATTCTTTCGTTATCAAACCAACTTAAATCTGCAGTTGAACCCCCTCCTCGAGTAATAACAATAACATCTAAATTTTCTTCAAAATTATTGAAAAGTTCTAAGGCACTAACAACATCTCTCTCTACAAATTTACCTTGCATGTATGAGTTGTAGATAAAAACATTGAATCCATAACCACTGGTTTTAAGTTCATTTATAAAGTCATAGTAAGCAGCTGATCCCAAAGATGTTATTAATCCTATATTAAGAGGTAATATCGGAAGGGGCAGAATTTTATTTTTATCTAAAAGACCTCTTCGTTTTAGGTCCTCTATTATTCTCTGTCTATTTTGAGCAACTTTACCTAGAGTATAAATCGGATCAACATCAACAACAATGAGTCTGTATTCTCCCCATTTAGGGTAGAGATCTACTTTGCAAAGAAGTTTCACTTCGATATCATCTTTTAATTCAAATGCTGAATCAGCTTCTTTGAGTCTTTTAAAAATAAAGAGTTTGGAGTCTTCAAATATAATTGATTTGACTTGAGCAATTATCTGATCTGCTTCAGGGTGTTTTTGAACGAGATTAAAATAAATGTGTTTTTTATCTTTTCTTAAATCCTGTATTTCTCCGCAAACCCAAATATAATCAGGAAATTCATTTCTTATCAGCTTCCTTATAGTATTATTAAGCTCCGAAATAGTATAGAGTTTTTCAGTTTTTAAAAAATTATCCATTTGATTTAAAATTATATCACATTATGAAAATTGTTCAAGAAGACGATTTTTGAAGTGTTATATTAACTGTTGCTATTCTTGAGAGCGAACCTCACCCAGTCTAATCCCTTTACAGAGATACCTGCCAATTCTTCTGTCTGAGACAGATCCACCCTTGGTAGAAAAGGAGATTTTCCATTTTTATATCGGCTGGAGCCTCTTGCATCAATTTGCATCAATATAAGGCTTTCTGCCAAAGTGTAGTTCTTCACAATTTCGGTAACAGTTTTTATAATAGGAATGTTTAAACCCAAATTTTTCATTACCTGCCTGACGGTAAGCAGGCCTGCCCGCCGATACTTGCATATGCTTTTAGCAGGCGGGGGAG
>Ga0164310_10000089_pt1 | contig 43356 bp, 39 predicted proteins | sample GuaBasSedimGuay1_FD_121795 | JGI IMG/M metagenome (GOLD analysis project Ga0164310, IMG submission 121795) | Subseafloor sediment microbial communities from Guaymas Basin, Gulf of California, Mexico - Guay1, Core 4569-9, 0-3 cm | ecosystem: Environmental > Aquatic > Marine > Hydrothermal vents... | reverse complement strand
GGGAGACTTTCCGGCGTTGAGGTGCTCAATCTTCCAGCCCGACCTCTTCGACCGTCTCTGCAGTCCTGTGACCTGAAACCCGGCAACATCTGCAAGAAGGGCAGCGGCGGGAATCCCTACATAGCCCATGCCAATTACTGTGATCTTTGTTACCATCGACGTTCACGCATCCGGTGCAATCTCAAGGTTGTCTGGGCCAACAACAATCCCAAGAAAAGGCTTGTGACCTGCCTATTCCACATCAACAACCGCATCAATTCGCCGGATCGAGTCGTGCAGGAACTCAGCGTTGTCAATCGTCATCTCAATTGCTCCCTCTGGACATGCCTCGACACACCGTCCGCACCCTCTGCATTCGTCGTTGATCACTGCTCTGTTGTGAATGAGTGCGATTGCATCGACAAAGCAAACCCCATCCGTGCATGTCCCACAGCCAACACAGTTGTCGTTAACGTGTACATTGATACCAGGCATCTTGGTTACCTTGCGGCCAATCTCCAAACTCACATCTGGGAGCATCTTCCAGAGGCAGCAACAGGGACAACAGTTGCAGATAGTTAGAAGTCTATCACCTGGAGAAACATTGAGCCACTGCGTGTCAAGCTTGTTGCGCCCGACAAGATGGACAAGCCCGGCCTCGCGGCATCTGCGTGCGTGTTCGTGGGCCTCCTCTTTGGTCACAAGACGACCAAGCTGGGGATTGATGTCCAGAACTGCTTCTCCGAGGAACAGACAGCCAAAGTCAATTGGATAGTCCTTGCACTGAGCTGCATCGCGGCAAATGCACTTGTTCATGATCCAGTGGTATTGCGCCCTCTCAATAAAGTAGTGGACTATCTCCGATGGTAGCGCGGCCTCGGTGGGCTTCTCCAACGTGCGGTCAATGCGTATGACCTTCTCAACCACACTGTCCTTTGGGAGGTACATGATGTCATCGTCTTCGAAAAGCATCTTGTACATGACTCTTCCAATCAGTGGTATCTTGGTGGCCTTGGCAAGCATACTTCTTCTGGGAAACGTCTTCTTCAGTATCTCAACGAACCATAGTGGTCTGGCCATACGACTTTGTTGTCACACTCGCCTGATATTGCTACCGAATCTGGGCTCGGCTTCACGAATGCGAATCAGTTTCACGAAGCGTTACTCTCTTATGCTTCCGGGGCGACTCCCTACGTGTCCGAACGGGGTCTTGTTCAATGAAGTACTTGCGACATATTATCATAATCCTGATTCTTGCCGCCATACTGTCGGTCATCGGTGGTTCAATCTACGGGTGGGTCCTGGGTCAGAACATCTTCGTCAGTACCTACGAGTCGAAGGCGGGAGTGAACTACTGGGAGACCTGGACTCTACAGCTCAACGTATTCTGGGCCTCGGGCCTTCTTGCGGTATTGAGCAGCCTCTTCACGCTCTGGACAAGATCCACCTTTCTCTCGTTCATCTCTGCACTGTCGCAGACCGGCCCAGTCCTGAAGAAACTGGACATGCGTTCTGGCATTGTGTGGAGAATCTTGGTGCTGGGAGCGTTCTTCCTGTACTACGTGTCGACAGGGGGCTATTCACTCACTGGGCAGAATGTCGCATTCCTCATGATGCTTGCCGGTGACGGGTCGATCTCTGTCAGTCCCAGTGACGTGGCACTACTGTTCTCGCTGCCCTTCGCTCCGGGCATCTCTGCGGCGTCAGTACAGTCTCTCATTCCTGCCATGGAGGCATATCAGCTCTATGTCGGGTTCGTCTCCACTATTCTGATTGTGACCGCCGCCAGGCTGGTCCTGACCATCATCACCGACCTCATGATGCAGAAGAAGGACTCATTCTCTATTGTCGCGAAGGGACTCTTGGTCCTTGCCCTCGGGGTCTCCCTCGAGATACTCGATGTTCCCACATGGACTGTCAATGCTGGGACCTGGATGAGCTATCTTGCATTGATCATCGCCCTTGGTGCCAGCCTCTTCGGTGCCTTCGCCTTCATGGTGATCAGAATCAGGTCTGGGGATGCAAGACACAGGTTGGCGGCAAAGATCGCCTCCTTTGAGACCGACCTCGCCCGCTTGCAGGGCGAGTTGCTATCCATTCGTCAGGAATACGAGGCCGGTGCAATCACCGCTGACGACTACAGGAAAAGGGTCGGACTCCTGATGGAGGACCGGACAAACATCTCAAATGAACTCCGCAGGCTCAAGTTGGAGCGAATGCTACCCATTGGAGGGTCTCCGCGCAACTTCGCCCTCCTCTCGGTCTTTCTCATAGTCATAGTGGTCATGCTACCGGTCACACAGGCCCTCTACTATGGGATACAGATGCAGGGTGACCACTACATCGACTGGAAGTTCAATCTCGAGACTGCAAAGGAGATAGAGATAACCAACTGGGCGGCAGGGATCAACGACATGGAGATCAAGACCCTTGACGACCTGACGCTAAACGCCACTCCGGAGAGTGAAGTGGACATCTTGACCAATGTGCGCCAGTGGGACCAAACGGCCAGCTACTTACGGATGAAGAATCAGATAGGGGCCAACTGGATGACCCTGGCCGACTCGGACATAGTGTATCTCAAGGGACACGAGTACTGGATTGCCCCCCTCACCTTTGACATTGGGGCCACTTGGACCAGTTTCATCAATCAGCACATTCTATATACTCACACTGAAGGTATCGTCGTACTGGACGCATATAGTGGTGAACTCATCGAGGGGGCCAATCTCGTAGCTCTGTTCAACCGAACAGAAGATGTCAACTTCTACTATGGCGAGGGTAAAGGCTTCAGTGACGTTGTGTTCACTGGTGTGGAGAACTTCGAAGAGGTTGGCAATGACAGCTATCAGGGCGCTCCTGATTACACTCTTCGTGGTTTCGAGTCCTTCTTCTATTTCCTCAATATGGGCCCCGAGGCGTGGTCATATCTCGGGCGAGATATGGACATGCTTGTCGAGCGTGACGTTATCGATCGTGTGGAGAACATTCTCCTTCAGGGTCTCAGTGTCGATCGTGACCCGTACATCGTGATAGACCCCTCCGGCAACATCTTCTACGCGGTCTCGATATTCATCGACTACAAGCTCTCGACAGGCTATGCCCATGAGAACTACATGCGATTCCTGGGGGTTGCCCTGGTCGATACGGACACTGGGGAGATTGATTTCTACGAGTCTCCTGCCTCCAGTGATGACCTCTTTCTGGACAACACGTACAAGATGTACTATGACTGGCAGGCGACACCGACTTGGCTTCAGGAACAGATGAAGTGGCCTGAGGACCTCTATGAGCGTCAGCTTGATGTGGCGTACATCTATCACGTGAATCAGGCTGAGATCTGGAGCAATGGCGTTGACTTCCATGAGAGTCCCGATGGGTCAGACACACGATATGTCATCATGCGCATCGAAGGTGAGAAGCGCTTTGTCGCCTATCACAATGCCGAATTCAGGGATGCCCCTGCACACAACCTTGCCGGAATCTATGTGATGGGCTGCGGGTCGACCGACTTTGGGCAGCTGACATTCTACAAGGCCGGTGAGGAGGGCTATTCCACATGGCTGGGCCCAACAGCTGTCGTCCAGGCCTTCGAGACAAGCGATCAGGTCAGGACCCAGCTTCAGTTGTGGGGTTCTCACAGGTACGGCAACAGGCTTCTCTACCATCTCGGCGGGGACCTATTCTTTGTCGTGCCGGTCTTTCTCGAAGTCGAGACCTCCACAAACAGAGTCATCGAGAAACTGGGTGGCGTCGGTCTGGTGGATGCACGCACCGGTGAGCGCGTCGAGCTGGGTAGCAGCGTGGTGGAGGCATACTATCGCATGTTCGGTCTGCTCAATCAGACTGCTGTTGAGGAGGGTGAGGTCGGAATCGACAGTGCGGTGTTCAGTCCAATCACTATAGAGTCTGGAGACTACTCCAGTCTGATCACTCTAATGAGAAACAACGACAATGTCACTCATCATCTCTACCTCGACATAGTGATTGCGGCCGGTAACTTCTCTGTGATGTGGCACGGCAGTACTGTCACACCGACAGTCGGACCTACCAATACGACCTTCACATTGGACATTGGAATGGTCGGCCCTGGAGATGTGTACGGCACATCACCAATGGTCACAGTGAACCTACCGGAAGGGCTGGTGGTGGCTCAGTACCTTGTGGAGCTGATCCTGAGAACCGAGGATGGGATAATGGACGTGGTGAGCCTCGTGCTGACAGTCACATAGTCATGTACGGCTTGCGTACCATGTGATGGTCTGTTTCAGGCCCTCGTCCAGCGAGACCTCGGGGACGAACCCGAGGAAGTCACGCGCCCGGTCCATCGACCCGATGCTGTCCCTCACGTCGCCCACTCTGGGGTCTGTGTAGACAATGGTGGACTTGGTGTCGGGAGTGAGTTCAAGCACTCTTGAGGCCAACTCACCGATACTGACAGAGTTCAAAGCCGACACGTTGATTGTCTGTCCGGCTACCGACTCAAGAGTTCCAGCCAGCTCTGTGGCCCTCACAACGTCATCAACGTGGACAAAACTCCGGGTCTGGAGACCATCCCCTTCGATGTACATTGGCTGGTCTTTCAGAGCCCGATTCACAAAGATCGAGATCACTCCGCTGTATGCTGAGTCCTCCTGTCTGGGCCCGTAGACATTGAAGTATCGAAGAATGACCGACCCGATGCCGTAGGCTGCCTCAAAGGCACGGCAGTACATCTCTGCTCCGACCTTTGAAGCCGCATACGGGCTCAATGGATCAAGGGGGGTCTCTTCATCCACTGGCATGGACTGTGGGTCTCCATATACTGCTGCGCTAGAACTGAGAACAACTCTCTCAACGTCTCTCTCTCTTGCCAGTTCCAGGATGTTGAGTGTGCCCGTTGTGTTGTTGTCGTGCACGAGTCGGGGATTCTCAACAGACAGCTTGACGGATGAGATGGCTGCGAGGTGGAATATGACATCGAACCGCTGTTCTATTGAGTCTACCAGATTCCGGTTCGTCACGTCAATCTCAACGAACCTGAAATCACTATGCGCCGTGGCTTCCTTGAGGTTCTCCATCTTACCTGTTCTGAGGTTATCGATACCCATCACAGAGTATCCTTTGTGAAGCAGGTGGTCCACTAGATGGCTTGCGATAAACCCTGCCGCTCCTGTCACTAGTGCTGATCTGGTCATTGCAGTCATCCTGAGATACTGATGATGCCTTATGTGTCTGCCTCGAGAGATAAACGGATTGGTGTCATTGGCCACAACTAGAATGGTGCAGGCAACACTTAATGCCACTGTCATTTGGAAGAATCCAATAGGTGTTGGGACTCCTTGCACTATGTATACATCATAGAGACCGCAGATGGGACCTACTACACTGGAATGACCAACAATCTGGCAAGGCGGTTGAGCGAACACGTATCAGGTAATGGACGTGCTGCTGCCTATCTTCGAGCCCACCGTCCGGTCTATGTTGTCTACTTGGCCGAGTGCGAAACCCGAGGTGACGCTGTTCGTCTGGAGAACAAGATCAAACGCAACCCGAAGTACAAACACGAGTGCATCGGAACACGCAGGGATATCCGCGAAGTCATAGAGTCGGAGATGAGCTATCGATGACTTCTCGAAGCCTTCATAACGCAGTCATGCTCTCGCCTTTCGAGTGGTTATCATGAGCGAGTTGGTCTTGGCAATCGATGCGGGTACGACAGGCATTCGCTCCATGTTCTTTGACCCGTCGGGGAATGTTGTCGCACAGGCATATTCCGAGTTCGAATCGCTGTTTCCTCATCCGTCATGGGTGGAGCAACGAGCCGATTACTGGTGGACGAAGTCATGTGATACCATACACAGTGCCATGAAGGAGTCCCGCCTGAGTCCAGAGCATGTAGTGGCAATCAGTGTGACAAACCAGCGTGAAACGATTGTTCCTGTCGATTCGTCAGGCAAACCCCTCCGAAACGCTATCGTGTGGCAGGACCGGAGAACAGTCCAGCAGTGTGACTCGATTGCGAGAGCGGTGCCTCCCGACCTCGTATACTCCGTCACAGGTCTCACCATTGATCCGTACTTCTCAGCACCCAAGATTCTCTGGATCAAGGAGAAGGAGGCAGAGGTCTTTGACAGGGCCGAGAAGTTTCTCCTAGTCCATGACTATCTCATCTACAGACTGTCCGGTGAATTCGCCACAGACTATTCAAACGCTAGTCGCACACTGTTGTTCGACATTCGGAGAGCCGACTGGTCCGATGAAATACTGGGTCCCCTCGGCATCCCACCGGATAAACTCGCCCGCCCCGTCGAGTCAGGTTCACAGGTCGGAGGTCTCTCGCCCGCTGCATCCAAAGAGACCGGACTGAAACCGGGGACTCCAGTCATCGCCGGTGGTGGTGATCAGCAGTGCGCCGCCTTGGGTGTTGGCGTTGTTCGCGAGGGGTTAATCAAGTCGACAACAGGTACGGGCACTTTTCTCTTGGCTCACTCGAGAACGGTCCGACGAGACCCCGGTAAGCGTGTTGTGTGCAGCAGGCACGTTGTCCCCAACTCCTTTGTCATCGAGGCCAGCATGTTCACGACCGGTTCGGCTCTCCGCTGGTTCCGAAACAATCTGGGGTCGGAGGAGGTCAGCGTTGCCGAGGCACGGGGAGTGGATGCCTATGATGTCATTACTGAGGCTGCCGAGAAGGTTCCCCCTGGTTCTGAGGGTGTCATTCACATCCCACACTTTGCAGGTTCGGGGGCACCAAACTGGAACCCCCACGCTCGTGGCATCTTCGCAGGCCTTGCTCTCGGGCACACACGCAATCATCTGATCAGGGCCATTCTTGAGGGTGTGTCATACGACATCCGCAACAATGTGGAGGTGATGCGTGAGCTGGGTATTCCTGTATCCGAAGTGCGTGTGACTGGTGGTGCGGCCAGGAGTCGGACGTGGATGCAGATTCAGGCGGATGTTCTCAGAACGCCCGTCGTGAGGACTCAGATGGAGGAGGCGACTGCTCTGGGTGCTGCGATTCTTGCATTCCGTGGTGTTAACATCTTCAAGTCGATACCAGAAGCTGCCGAGAGAATGGTCCAACTTCGAGACAGGCTCACGCCCACGCCAGAGACCCTCGATGTCTACAGCAGAGAATACCTCAACTTCAAGGCACTGTATGATGCCGTGGCAGATATCCGCTGGGACGAAGACTAGGCAGCCTGGACAGAGATCTTGTTTCCCTTGTCCAACACCAGAATCTGGACGTCGTTGTTCTCGGTAATCCAGCGGTCAATGACGCTCTGAGGGTCGTCCACCTTGTCAAGATGAACTGCCTCCACAACATCTCTCTCAAGAGTCGTGTACATCATGACCTTGGACACGCGAGTGAGAAGGGCTGCGAACTTGTAGGCCTTGTGCTCATAGAGATGGTACTTCTCGCTGATGGAGGAGAGGACTGTCTTGAGGGGTGCCTTCAATTTGTTGTAGAAGTTCTCGATGGCCGATTCCGGTGCAACGCCGTCGCGGCACTCTGCCAGGAAGAGAATCTCTCCACCATCGGTCACAGCGTTCTTGGTCAGCTCGATGGCCCTCTGCGCGTGGTACAGGCTCTTGTCCTGAGGGTATCCACCCGGCGAGACGATGATCCTATCTGTGGGAGTGACATTGAAACTAGCACTGCTGTCCAAGACCTCGATGCCTCTGGCAGTGACTGGCTCGGGTTCTCCAGCATCCACCCAGACTATCTTGCCGCCATCACTGACAACTGCAAGCACGAAGACCTTTCCGTTTCCGACGATGATGTCCATTGCTTCTCGCATGTCGTCTGCAAGCGGGTTGTTCCGTCTGTTCTCATTGGGATGGAACGGATGAGTACCAAAGGTCGAGTCCGGATGAAGTGCCATGGCATGGTTTGCCTCAATGGACGGGAACCCGCAGACCCCTGGGAGGAAGTTCTTCACAACATTGGAGTAACCTGCGAAGTAGTGTGCCTTCATATCAGAGATTGAAACATAGATATCGTGATCGACAGCTGCAGCGTTCACGATGACTGGAGTGCCACGACTTGTCTTTCCTAGATTGACCATATCTGAGGAGTTGCAGTCATGGATAAGGACATGGAAGTTGTTGAGTCTGGAGTCCTTTGCTGCACGGGTTATCATCTCGACGATTTCAAGGTTTGCAGGGTGGTTTACCTCATGTGACCCTGTAGTGACTATGAATTGCACTCTGTTTGCATCTCTGAGATGAGGCACCACAGCGGACAACAACTCCCAGTGGGGCTCATCTCTGGTGTGGTCCTCGACCAGAACACATACACTCTTGCTGCGCACCATGTCAGAGAGCATTGGACCGTGAGGGTTGGTCATGGCATGTGCAAGTTCGGCTGCTGTGTCCGGCCTTGCCTTGAGCTGCTTGGGCTTGATGACACCTGCAAGGTTTCTCTCAGGTATCTTCAGCTTTACCTTCCCATCGCCGTAGGTGACATTGACTTCCAAGATCTTTCCTCACTGTCTGAGTCACGAAAGACACACAAAAACATTGACCATTCTGCACCAAAATGAATATCCGTTGAGCCGCGCACTACTCCCTATGGACGAGGGAACGCGACAACAAGACGAAGGCTTTGGCAGCATGGGAAAGTGGCTCGCGGTGGGTTCTGAACTCCCGTGTTCGGTGATTGCACTCCTCTTGGTGGGACAGGTCGTGGGGCAGGCATGGGGCGGGCAGAGTCTGGCAGTCTGGGGGGCTCTTGTCGGTGCTCTTCTCGGCTTCGCATTCGGCGTCTACGGTGTCTATGTCACAATCCAGTACTTTGATCACTTGGAAGCGACCGCGCGGTCACGGCCCGTGTTCATGCCAGACATGGAAGAGATCCTTGAGGATGTGCGCTTTGATGTGGAGGACTCAGAGAAGTCTAGTCAATGAACTCAGAGTCATCTGCATCAAGTACCTCAATGATGACCTTGGTTGCGCTTCTTCCGACTCCGGCAATGATTATCTGAATCAGCAGCGCTATGAAGAATGCTCCCAAAGCGAGCCCGAAGAGACGCATTGACTCGGAATTCAGGCCGGCGGCCCACGGGGCTAGGTATATACTGTCAACAAGATACCAGCCGTAGATTCCCGTTATCGCCATGAGGGACACTAGCAGTCCGTAGATAATAACAACGGCCTTTACTCTGGGTGTGTCCATTCGTACTTCTTCAATCCCTGCACCGACCACTGTGTCTCCAATCCTTCGGGAGAACCTCACAAAGACATTGATTGCGGCCAGACATATCACTAAGGTGATGATTCCTGCGACGAGCAGAACCAACATCTGGATTCTCTGGTCCAGGTTGAAGAATAGGCTTCCCAATGCATAGGTCGCAAGGGAAGCAACCATGAGTATCACCGCAACAATCTGCACAACGAAGGTGATTGTAGCCGAGCTTCTGAAGAGACTACCCAAGTTGATGTAGTCCGCAGATCGAAGGGAATCTACCCCGCTCTCTTCCGCCATAGTAACCAACATGTTCTCAGTGACTGGCTCGTTATTTGAATGCTTCTACAGACCTCCGCTTTCCCGCCTTTCTGCTCCTTCGCCAAGCTTATAACTCGGCCAGATTTCAATGCTCCTCAGTCCTCACCATATTGAGGGTGGAAAGGTGTACCAGAATGAGCACTCGAGCTGCCAATGAATATGGCTTCGTCAACGCCAGAATCAGAGGAATGAAATCACGATTCCTCTCGATCGGCGTGTACGAGTCACTCATCCAGTCAGGTAGCTACGAGAACTTCATCAAGATCCTGTCAAGCACCTACTACGGTCAGGTGTTGAGCAAGGAGTCACCTGGTTCCATTCCCAATCCTGATGAGCTGGCACTCATTCTCTCTCGAGACTTCGCAAGTGTGAGCGAGAACCTCTCTCGGTCTCTGACCGGAAAGGTGCACGAGTTCACAAAGACATACCTTGAGCAGTTCTTTGCTGACAGCGTCAAGTCGATCATTCGCGGGATTCACGTCGATCTGACTCCTGATGAGATACTTCGTTTCTCGGTGCCCACTTCGCCAGCACAGGCAGAGCTCTTGGCCGCACTTGCTGGGTCAAGTTCAGTCTCCAAGATGATTGACCTGCTTCCCTTCTGGGATCTCAAGGTGGCACTTCTCGCGAGGCTTCCGAGCTATGAGGAGATAGATTCCACATCGCCGCTGGAGGTCGCCGTAGAGGAGTGGTATCTGAAGAGAGTGATAGATGCCTTGAAACACTTCTCGCGTTCCGAGGTCCAGCGTGTTCTTGGTGTCCTTGAACCGCGAGTTGTGCTGAGAAATATCCTCACTGGACTACGTGCGCATATACTGCAGCTGGAGCCTAGAGCTCTCGAGCTATCCCTCATCCGCTTTTCAAGAGCGTGTGAGATAACTCAGGGCATTCTGACATCTACCGGTTGGAGGGAGGTGCTTGCAACACTAGAGCGCACGCGCTATGCTGCACTGGGCAGCAGGTTGCTGCACCTATATGAGGACACACACGATCTCGAAGATGTGGAACTTGCAATTGAAGATTACATTGCTCAGCGCATTAGGAATCAGATGACGGCGTTTCCGTTTCATCTTGGCACTATCATTGGATTCTTCAGTCTGAAGCAATATGAAGTGCGTAACATCAGATCAATCGCTGTTGGTCTTGAGAGGGGTGAGCCTCCCGAGAGGATCCGCAGGATGATAGCAATTTGGTGAGAGTTGGAGGAAAACAGATAATGAGAATTGATAGTCGAGTATTGAACCTGACGCTGTTTGTGTTTGGTGCCCTAGTCTTTGCATTCACACTATCTCTGATTTCAGTTGGGGACACCTCAACTCTGTTCAGAGCCATGACTGCGGGGACTGACCGCGCGTTCCAGCCGCTTCAGATGACTGATGGTGCCGGTCTTGGCATCCTCGGTCTCGCTCTTGGTGCCGCTATTACGTTGGGTGTGGCCGGCTTAGGTGCTAGCCTTGGCATGGGCACGGCATCTGCTGCCGCCCTTGGAGCAATAACTGAGAAGCCCGAGACCTTCGGCAAGAGCATTCTGTACGTAGTGTTCATTGAGGCTGTGGCAATCTACGGCTTCGTGATCGCATTCCTTCTTGTCGGTTACATTCCCGATCTGATTGGATAGAGTCTGAGGAGTCACGGTGGGGGCGGTTTTCCTCCCCTCTCCACTCCTCCTATTCTTTTTTGAAGAGTGTTGAAGATATCGTATCACGAATCTGCGTTTCCATCCGCTCAAGCCTTGCCTCAAACGTATTGTCAATCCAGCGGGTGCCATCCTTTGTTCTCACGATGACCCCTCCTATGGACCGAACAGTGTCCTTGGATTCAACAATCTTGATCTTGATGCCACTGTGCTTGGCCACTTCCGCCCGGGCCTTTTCCAAATCCAGCTTCTTGAAGTGACCCTTAGGCAAGACAAGTTCGACCTGGTCCACTCCCAAGGCCGTGGCCCCATCAATCACCAGTCCTGTCAAGATATCCTTGTACTCTGCCTTTCCTACTACCTTCTCAAGATCACTTCTGACCGAGTCGAGAACTGACTTGACCAGCTTCTCCTTAGCATCAAGAAGCCTATACTTGGCCTTGAGCTTTGCACTGGCCTTATACCTAGCCAGCTCGGCCCTCACTTCAATCTCTGCCTTGTTGGTTATCTTCTTAGCGTTCTCCTCGGCACGTTTCTTGGCCTCTTCAAGTTTGAGCCTCTTGTATTTTTCAGCCTCACTGATGATCTCGTGCTCCTTCTCAGTGGTCTTATCGTCTATCATCTTGACGATGTTCTCTACACCCGTCATCACTCTCACTCCTTTCCTGTGAGCATTTGGAAGACCACTTGGCGGGCGCCATCCTTCCGTTTTTCTGCCTGCTTCTCAATCTCTCTAATCTGCTCTTGCGTCTCACTCAAGATCTTCGACTCGATTGCGGATTTTTCTTTCTCGACCTCTGCAAGCATCCTTGAAGCTTCAGTCTTCGCGTCATGCTCCGCCTTTGCGATGAGAGCCTTCGCTTCCCTCTCCGCTTCTTCCTTTATGGCCTGTGCTCGCTTCTCTGCGTCCTCTACTCGCTGGCGGGCTGCCTGCTCAGCTTCAGTAATCTGGTCAATCTCATCATGGGCCGCACACATCGTGTATCATCCCTCTGGTCTGAGCTTACACAGTTCTGCAAGCCATCTCCCTGATAAACATTGACCTGTCACAAGAGTTATTTATCAAGGGATGCGGCTGACGCGTACTCTACGATTCCTCTCCTGTTGAGGCATCATCCAACTGGTGGTATCAATATGGGCCTACAGATGAGTCCTAAGCGAATGATTGTCGCCAAGATTGTTTCTCACAAGGATTTTGAACGGTCTGTAAAACAGGCTCTGGAGGCTTTCGGCCTTTTCGAGTTCATTGATGTACGTAGGCAGGCAGGCATTGTCGACGTGAAGCGAACTCACGACGAGGAGGCAGTCTTCGCACTACTGGACCGTGTGTCCAAGATAGTAGGACTACTGGACATAGACACAGAGCATAGGGCTGGCCCCGAGATTGTTGTTGATGACACAACCATTGATGATTCATTGAAGTTTGCCTCAGATGTCATAAAGTCGGTGGAAGAAGAGGTTCTAGAGATTGAGACCCGGATGGCTGTCTTGAAGGGCGATATCGATCGCCAGAAGGGCATTGCTGACGTTGCCGTTTCGTTGGAGCCCCTCGGAGTCGATCCCAGTCTCATACGTACGACCGAATTCACCTTCACGACCGCGGGTGTGATTCCCTCTGGCAGAGATGATGAACTGGACTGGAGTATCAGAGAGGTCACTGAAGACTCCTATTATCTCAGCCTACTTCGGTTGAAGAGTGGAGTGACCACCGCCGTCCTCACTGTGCCCATTGAGCAGAAGGATGCCGTGGAACGAATCCTCTCTGCCTTGGAGTTCGAGTCCTTTGAGATTCCCGAGGGATATGAAGGACCTCCTGAGAGTATCGCCGCCAAAGCCCTTGAGAAGAAGGCCGAGTTGGAGAGTGAGTATGAGAAGCTCGAGGCGCGCAAGGCCCACATTGCCGAAGAATGGGCCCCCCGTCTTCTCGCTGCATGGGAGGCGCTGGAAGTCGAGCGCAGACGAGTGGACATCAAGAGCTACATAGTGTATACTGACCAAGCAATCAAGATGTGGGGCTGGATTCCTGAGGGCAAGGAGGAAGAACTCGAGTCTATTCTCCGTGCTCAAGTGGGCACTGCACTTGAAGTGTCCTTTGAGAGTGTCGACTTTGCTGAATATGAGGCTCCCACCTACATCTCCAACCCCGAGTTCATGAAGCCTACCGAGGATGTCGTGAAGGCCTTCGGCATCCCCTCGCGTCACGACCTCGACCCGACGAAGATCATGTGGCTCTCATTTCCCATCATCTTCGGGCTCGTATTCGCAGATGTGGGTCAGGGCTTTCTGATTCTGTTGATTGGCCTTGCTGCACGACGTGCAAAGCGGAAGGGCCAGGATTGGGGGGCCATCATGGGCTACATACAATCAGGCGCAGAAGGTCTCATCATGATGGGGCTCTTCGCCATGTTAGGGGGTTTTCTCTTTGGCAGCTTCTTTGGAGCCGAGACTGTCATCGAACCGCTTTGGAGTATCTTTGCCCACACCGACGAGTTCGGGAACCCGAATCCGTACAGATCATCACACATGCTTAAGCTCTCCATCGAGGTCGGAGCCATTCATCTCATGCTGGGGATTCTGCTGAATCTGTACAACAGGATAAAGCACGGGAAGTTCAAAGAGGCCGTTGTTGCCGGGAGCTATCTCTGGCTCTATTACGGTTTCATTAATCTCCTGCTTGGAGTGAGTTACAACAGTATCGGCCTCTGGTTTGACTCCACTTCGCAAGTGAATCTGTGGGTACCTTTCGCTGGGATTGGCTATGGTACGGGCAACAATGGGATATACCCCGCAATCCCAGTGTCCCCAATGTCTTGGTCACTCTTCTGTCTCTTTCTCCCCCTCATCGTGATGGCAGTGTTCTCTTTCATGTCGGGAATGGATGGCGCCGTTGAGTTCATGGAGTATGCCATAGCGATGATTAGTCACACAGTGAGCTATGCCCGTATCTTTGCTCTCAACACTGTCCACATCATCCTGTCAAGCGTATTCATAGAAAAACTACCTGCCATCATTGACATTCCGATGATACCCTTAGAGATCTTCGGGCTGGAGATAGTTCCTCATGAGGTCTGGGCGCACGGCCACCTGACTGCACCATACCTCCCTCTCTTGGGAGCTGTGATTGGTACGCTCATAGTGGGAATACTCGAGGGTCTCTTGGCCTTCATGCATACGCTGCGTCTTCACTTTGTCGAGTGGTTCAGCAAGTTCTACCACGCAGGTGGTGTGGAGTTCCAACCTTACAAGGTACGGAGGCTACACACAGCCACTCCCAAGATCGAACCACTTATCTCCAGCAATGTGGTGTTGTGACGAGTCAATGTCCGACTGAGCCAAGATACAATGCAGCCATCTCTTGTTCGCCCTTCACAGCCGGAGGTTGGTCTCTGTCGAGCCTCTGTCTGTTGTCCCAGATGCTACGAGCAAGGAGGTCGGTGGTCTTCGCCTTTCCATCGACATTCTGCGCTGACTGTGCGTCTCCCACCTGCTGGAACACCTGAGCGGCGACGTTATAGTTTCCCACGGCCTCTCTCAGGTCGTCATTGGCATCCGAGTAGTGAATCTTCGCCTTGGAGGTCTCTCCGTTCCTGTACATTATCTCTGCCAAGAAATCATTCTTGGCTCCTCTCATTCTGAGGAGGTCACCCCTGAACTTCATGACGACAGCTTGGAGCTGCTTCACTTGGGACTCCACATTGTTCTTGGAGCGAATCTCGGCTCCCTGGACGCTGCCAAGCTCATTGGCTGCGGCCTCAAAGGCGGCAACGGCCTTCTGTATGATCTTGATGGTGCCATCGTGCATCTGAAGAGCATCCTCAACCGGGTTGTCTTCATCCAGTAGGCCCAGCCCCTCGTCAATACTGTGGAAAGCATTGATCCTACCGACCTGTGCCCGGAAGCTCCACTGCTCAGACTGTTTCGAATAGACCTGCGCCTCTGAGGCAAAGCTCGTAGCGAGTGCCAGTCTTCCCAGATCCAAGAGCTCGAGGGCGGTCTCCTCGTCACCAATCACCTTGTAATAGGAGGCTGCTTCAGCCGCGTGAAGGTTCTCCAGAATCCGTGAGAGGATGAACCTCACTCCTTGTTGGAGGTGTGAACTCAACTGAAACTGGATCATGTACTTGACGTTGTTGAGGAGCGCCAAGGTCCTGTTTCTGAGATTGCCGACCTCCTCATCTTCAGCCTCGAGACTGAGAAGGAGGCCAAGGCTGTTCAGCCCTTCTCGGATTGCCTCGAGCGACTCCGAGGGCTTCCGGCTCAGCTGTGCCGTGGCCTCATCGAGAGACTTGCTCACATCCTGGATAAGACCTGTCTTTCGCAGGTCCTTGGCAAACTCAATCTGATCGATGATGCCGCTGATGCTACCCTTGCTCTTCTTCATCAGGTCCTTGACGAAGGTGTACGTCTTGATGTCTTCCTTTATCGCACTGGTGAGTTCCCTCGTCTTGGCGAGCTTCTCCGCCTTTCTCAGGTTCTTGAATATGCCATTGAGAGCTAATTTGGCCTCTGCCTTGTTGTTGACCCTAATCAGTTCGGTGAAGCTCCGGACACTTGCCTCAGCGTTGCAGAACAGAGAGAGGGCCTTCTTCTGCTCCTTGTCTACTCTAGACTGATCTGCATTGGGCTGTAGAGTCAGGACTTCCCTGAAGCATTTCTCGGCTCGACCGAAGGCTTCTGATGCAGAGGCATAGAGCTTTGAGGCATCCTCAAGGTTGCCCGACCTCATCTGCGCATCCGCAATGTCATTGTAGGTCATGGCCAGATAGACCTCGCTGAGTCCTGCAGTGTTGTGTTTCCAACTCTGGATGATGGCCAGCTTCTCCTTGAACTCTTTCTTCTTCTTGAAGTGTGGAATCGCCTCGTTGTACAAGTCGGTGGCCTGTTCAAAGATGAACGAACTGAGGATGTCACGCCATATCAGTTCGTCAAAGGGATTGAATGCCTGTCTGAAGGTTCCCTCTTTGCCCAATAGTTCATTGAGAAACTCGTCGTAGAACTCAGCCTCTGCGCTCTTGTTCTTTCCCAGTAACGTAGAGAGATCAGGAGAGTCCTCATCTGAAGACTCCTTCAGCAGGGTATAGGCTTGCATCCCGAGGGCAACGCGTCTGAGCTTCTGAGTGCCATCGACCTTATCGGGAACAGCAGAGAATGGCTTCTCAAGCATGGTGTACACGGCAGCAAGATACCGGGACGCGCTCTTCATCTTGTCCTCGTGTTCGCTCTCGACAAAGGGTCCACTCGCTGCGGCCGCCTGATGAAGCCAAGCCATGACCCGTGCCATCCAGACCTCTGCCAGATTCTCCTGAGACCTTGCCGTCAGCTCTTCTAGCGCTGACTCCAACTGCTGCCGCATCTCTCCCTCGGTCTGTGCAATCCGGTTCTTCAGATATGCTATGTCGAAGTCTTCCACCATCAGCTCTTCACTGAATGTGGCCAGTTGGTCATATAGATCTGTGAAGGCATCATGCATGGCAAGGCGTTTTTTCTCCAGCCCCTCCCTGTCATCGATGTCATGTAGTGCGAAGTCTCTGACAGCGTCCTGTGCCTTGATGTTCAATTCGTAGAGACGGCTGGTATATACGACTGTCTCATCCATCTCAGATGAGTTATCATCCTCTTTCAACGCCTTGCTGACCAATGAACCAACCTCAAAATGGTCATTGCCAACTATTACTTAAGACTACTTGGTCTTTCAACGACCTGTACTGCTGTCATGAAGCTCTGAACCTGATGAGTCTACCGTCTCGAAACTTGACGAGTCTGCCATCATCTACCAATTTGTTCAGGACCTCACTAGTCCTCGAACGCGACCTGCCCCAACTCCGGGCAAGTTCCGCAGCGGTCAGCCCTCTGTCTGCCTCTCTCAGCAAGTGGACCAGTCTGTCCCAGCTGGCGTCACCCTCCAAACAGTTGTCCTTGTTTGGAAAGACCGTGTATTCGCCAGGTGTCACCGTACCAGCCCTCGTTATGGTGGTCTTGATGTGAGATGTGAGCATCTCAATCTCCTCTTTCAGACTGCTGACAGTCTCTCTGAGGTCAATGACCTCCTTCTTCAGATCATCAATCTCCGACTTTCCTCCCACTTATGATGCCCCCTTCTTCTTCCTGTAGTCTGAACGGAACTCCACATAGTTCCTTCGTTTCTTCTTCTTCTCCGACTCTTCCTTGATCTCGGTGACCTCGATGTCAACAAGATGGGTCGGCATGTACTGATCAAGATCCTCTAACCGGTTTTCTGCAGTGTTTCTATTCTCTCTCTTCTTGGTCTTCCCCTGTTGGTTATCAAGATTGAACAGGGCCCCTTCTGGCAGCACGTTGTCTATCCCCTCGTCCTCCGTTGTAGGTTCTCTGGAGGACTGAAGCCGAGCCATGATCTCGCCTGACACAAGATGGTACTCGGAGGCATCGACAAGGAAGATATTCTGGACTATGTCATTGGTGTCAGGGTCACAGCGTTTTCGTTTGTGGTGATAGGTCACGGGAGTTTGCCTCCGTCAACAACAGTCAACAATCGACAACTACTGTCGACTCCATATAAAGCTTTGTCTATGCCTGCTCCCACTATTCGCTGACCATTGTTCTGGCAAAGGTCATGTATCCGGTGTGGCCAACCATCCAAGTTGTCGGGCGCGTCTTGTTCTCTCTGACCATGATCTCTCGGCTGAGCACTTCGAGCGTCTTTATCATTCCCCATTTGCCCTCAAGTCGAAGTGCAGCGCAAGTCTTCATGACCTGTTCGATAGTGGGGCTGTAACTGGCAAGGACGTGACTAGGTTTCAGGACCCTGTGAGCCTCGTCGACAATCTCCCAAGGTGTCGCAAGGTCGAGCACAACAGCATCCACGTCCTCCTCCTGGATTCCCTCAAGGATGTCGCGATTGTACATTGTGATATTGCCCATCAGGTCGTATCGCTCCAGATTCTTCTTGGCCCCATGGTACATGTCCTCACGGATCTCGTAAGTATAGACATGTCCTGAGAGACCGACAGCTCTAGACAGTATTCCTGTGAGGGCTCCTGAACCAGTGCCCGACTCCACAACGCGAGTTCCAGAGACAATCCCCGCCTCGATCAAGATGGTGGCTGCGTCCTTTGGATACACGATCTGGGTATTGCGGCCCATGGCAATCTGTACATCGGTCTGACTGGGTCTGTGTATCTGGAACATGACGCCAGAGTGGCTCTTGACACGGAGACCGTAGGGTCGGCCGATGAGGTCGTCGTATCTGATTATCCCCTTGTTCGAGTGGAAGTCCTCGCCCGCCTTCACGCGACGAATCCAGTTCCTCTTGGCATCCAAGAAGATGTAGACCAGGCTCCCGTCCTTGATGAGGTCCTGCATGGTCGTTCACAGACCGTTTCTGGTTTTGAGTCTTGCTCAACATCCGCGGGGAATCAACCGCACCTCTTGATGAACTACAAAGCTTTATTCGAACTTGGAAAGGAGTCGAATGGAGGTACGCCCATGAACGAGTCCAACGAACCCGATCACCCCGAAGGAGAGACTCCCACGTCACCTGCGGATACTGACCAACCGGTGACTCCCATTCCACAGTCTGCAATGCCCTTCTGCCCCAGAGTCGGAGAACCCTTGGACCTTCATGTGGATCTAAGTGTGGGTGTGCTGCTGGGTAGGTCTGATTCCTTTCACCGAAAGTTTCGCTCGGTCGGGATTGGACTGATTGGAAGTGTTTCAGAGACCTCCGATAATCCACTTCTATCTCTTGCGGGAATGCCAGTGAACTTGGACCTGATGAGTCCACATGTCATGCTGGTGGCAGGAAAGCGCGGCTCGGGAAAGAGCTATACTCTGGGGATAATCGCCGAGGAGCTTGCACTGGCCATGGAGCGGAGTGAGATTGAAGTGGCTGCCGTTTTGGTGGACACTGTAGATGTCTTCAGGCAGATGGTAGAACCTAACTCGGACCAAGTCGATCTGCTGGACAAATGGAATCTTCAAGCAAGGGGATTCCCTGTCAACGTCTACATCCCTCGTAGAACCTTCGTGGGTCTTCCTGACGAAGTCAGACGGAAGGCGCAGCTCAGTCCTCTCTCAATTGGTCCCCGTGAGTTGACTGTTTCTGATTGGGGATATGTTCTAGAGAAAGGAGGGAGTCTCAGCACTGCAATGGAGAACCTCATCGGGGATGTCATCGAGAGTGTTCGCAGTGGCTATGCCTTGGCAAGTGGTGAATCCGTCCGTCCTCGTCGTGACTTCAGTATCAAGGACATGATACACTGCATTGAGCAGAATGCATCCATCGAAGAGCTGTACAAACCTGCGACGCGCATGGCGCTCATTCAACGACTCAAGCGCGCTGACAGACTCGGGGTCTTCCATCCGGGCGGCACCAGCGCACAGGATCTTGCTGTGGCCGGCCAGATCACGGTCATCGATGTCGCACCACTCGGCTCTGATGCTGAGTCAGTACTCGCCATCCTGACCAACATGCTCTGTCGTCAGGTGCTCACCTACCGGATGGCATGGACTGACGAGGGTACCAGCGCAAGAGAGGAGCTGCCACCCACTTGGCTCATCATCGACGAGGCTCACACACTTGTCCCCAAGTCTGGAGTGACTCCTGCAAAAGATGCCATAGTGGGATACGCAAAACTCGGTCGTCGCTTCGGCTGCAGTCTGGTGCTCTGTACTCAACAGCCATCTGCGGTCTCTGACGACGCAATCTCACAGGCTGACATAGTCCTCTCCCATTCTCTCTCCCACGACAACGACATCCGGGCACTCCAACAGCGCGCACCAGCAGTGATGCCTGACCAGTTTCGTGATAAAGTGTTCATCAGCAGTCTACCGAGAGGGGTCGCCCTCGTGTTTGATCAGACCACTGAGAACAAGCGAGGCTTTCTCGTGCAGATCCGTCCTCGACTGTCGAAACACGGCGGCACGGACAGGTTGTCTGGGCTCTTTGAGGCTGTGAAGATGTTGGTCCCTGATGAGACTGAAGAGGTACATCCCGAGGACGCAGATGACGCCGAGATTGAAGAACCCGAACTCGAAGAAGAGGAGGAACTGCCAGAGGTGCCACGTCCTCCGATCAAGCTCAGCAAGGAAGATTGGAGGACCCTCGACGATTGGATGAAGAAATACATCGAGACCCTCTTCGAACAGAAGAGGCAGGAGTTCTCCATCACTGAAGAGACCTCTCCCCGTGAAGTCCCACCGGAACTGGAGGTTGCCTCTACTGACACATCTGGCCTCGAACACGTCGTCATCTCGAGTCTGGACCCATCACAGGTCGGAATCCGCATCTTTGAGGGTGTGTCGTCATCACTCCTTGCAAAGGCCACACTGCGAAAAGTCCTGTACAGCAGAACGTCTCACGAGTTTCTGTTCAGGTCAGAGAGCGACACGCGAGATCAGATTGTGATCGAACGAGAAGGAGGTTCATCCACCGAGTTTGTCAATCTCGTGGCCGCAGGATTGTCCAAGGCGGGACTTCATCTGGACAGGCTCATACACGAGGACGGCTTCACCTTTGTCTGCTTCAGAAGAGATGGCCTTAGGGTTGCCTTTGCGGTGGGAAAGAGTGGTGAGGCTCTCTGTGCTCCAGTCGTGGCTGTTGGAGCGAATCGGCAGGTCGTGACTCGTGTGATTGATACAGCGCGGACTTCGCTCTCCCCATCAGAGTAGTCTTCAGCCTCACAAGTGTATGTTCTTATAAGGCCCTAGCCCAGAGTCGAAATCGGTGCTAGATGCATGAGCAAGAACGAAATCCGACCTCCAATTAATCTCAAGATTGCATCCATGGAAGACCTGGCGCGGATGCTTGTTTCGTGGTCACAGAGGGATCGGCCCGCAAGCATGCTCTACTTTGAGCACAACGGCAAGCACATCTACGGCACTCTGATCTCAAATCATGGGTACTACGAGTACTATGGTATGCCTCTCTGGGTCCACATAGAGGGTGATGGACCACCCGAGGGCAACTTCCTTGCATACAAGTCTCGTCCGAAAGAATCAGTCGTCTTCGTGGACTCTCTTGCTGACTCTGAGCCCATGACAGTGTTCCTGCCGATAATCCGACTATCCGAGAAACTAGAGCTTCTAGATATGCCGTAGGTTGTCAATACATCTCTCCGCTGGATGCCCTGAGATAGCTGAGGGCAGCAAGTCCACCGTATATCAGGAATGCCAGCCAGACTATCACTGTGATGAGAACCAGATTGGTCTTGAAGAAGAGTTCCACCACCAGAAACAGACCAATGACAGCGATGTTGGAGAATCCACCCATCGTCGTGTCCTGTTTCACACCCAGTTTCATCTTTACCAGAGTCATGATTGCGACAATTCCTAGCGATATCCAGTTGATGTAACTAGTGAAGAGCCATGACATGTCCAGAAATGGGATCACTCCAAGGGCTGTGGGAATCGGTGGCAGGTAGAAGATAGTGAACACTGTGAAGAGTATCAACTCACCAATCCGAATCCATACGGTCGGGGTGTCTGTGTACACCTCTCCGTAGAGACCCTTGTCGTACTGCTGTGCTCCATAGTAGATGAAGTACACTGGCGCTCCGAAGCTGAGAGCATTGACGAGGCACTGAGCAACTCCGTATGCGACATTCACCCAGAATGAGTTCCAAGACTCTAGGACTGACTGCCAGAGTGGAACAAACTCTGGGATGAACTCAATCATCACATAGGCAGGGAGTATACAGAGGGCCAGAGCAACGAAGAAGCCAAGGAATGCGGCCGGCTTACCTCCACCGAGTTTGCCCACCCCAATCCGGTAGAAGACATGTCCTGCGACTACCAACCCACCGATGATGGCGAGGATGGGGGTGACCATCGGAAGGATGAAGACCATGAGAATGAAAGACGCATTCGCCCCGTAGAATATCCTCCATCTAAGAGGGACTACAGTGATGGTTTCATCCATGATGTGGATGGTATTTGCCAACCTGTACCTCTTGTAGTATATCCACCCAACCCACGGTGCTGAGAAGACTGTTGGGACAGCAACGAAATGGAACAGCAGGTTCCAGAAGGGGTCCGCAAAGGGCTGCAATCTGAAGGGGAGGAGAATGACGAGCATCAAGAAGTAGATGGGTCCGACTACAGCCAAGAGCACAACTGTTATTCGGGTCATCATCCAATCCGGGCTCATTCTCTGTTCCCCTCCTTGGATGCACGCGACCTCCAAATAAGTTTACACTGAACGGCGCGAAGGTCAGAAGTGAGCAGCAATATGACGAAGGTTTTTTCTGGATGAACCTTCATACGCTACCACAATCTCCAGATGTGGGAATCTGGGTCTCAAGGAGTGACTTACGTGTATAAACGGAAATTGATGGCGGCCAGCTACGTCCGAAAGACGAAGCTGATCGTCGGGCTTGACATGACGGCCCATATGACGGGGAAAGACACGTCAGCATGGCGGGCTGAACGCGACAGGTTGGAGAGAGAGGTCCTTGATATGGTCTCAAAGACGGTGGAATATGCCGTTGCGTTCAAGATCAATCGGCATCTTGTGCTCCCCCTAGGTCTCTTTGATGGCATCCCTCGAGTCATTGACAGGATTCATGACCAAGGGCTGACAGTCATTGCGGACTGCAAGTTGAATGACATTGGGAATACGAACATGCACATTGCAAGGTACTACTTCGATGCCGGTTTTGATGCGATTATTGCCAATCCCTTCATCGGCCTTGAAGGAGGTATGGATGGTGTTCTGGAGTTGTCACGGAACCGTAAGCGAGGCATCATCACTCTCTGCTACATGTCCCACCCCGGTGCAAAGGATGGCTACGGGCTCTATGCGTCGAGCGATCCGAAGGGGAAGACCGAACCCATCTACCTCCAGTTCGCCCGTAAGGCAAGGATGTGGGATGTAGATGGTGTTATCGTGGGTGCCACGAGCCCTGAGAAGATCACTGAGATTCGCCAGACCCTTGGCGATGAGGTACCGATTCTCTCACCTGGGGTAGGCACTCAGGGCGGCAGTGCCCGAGCCGCACTTGACGCCGGGGCCGACTTCATCATTGTCGCCCGGTCCATCCTCGAGGCTCCAGACCCCTCCTCCGCGGCTGCTGCGTTGGCTGCCGAGACGCGATAGGTCTCCAGAATGCGCATTTATGAGGAACACTTTCGTACATCGCCGTCGGAAAGAGAGCGTTGGAACGAGTGACCAGTCAGAAACAGATAAAGGAAGAACATGCAAAGCCATGTACAGAAGTGTCCACTCTTCTGTCATCCAATCTGGAAGCGGACTATTATGGCGAATCAGAACGGCTATAGTTTTGCTACTTGGACTTCCTTTATCGAGGAGTCCCAGATTCGAGCGCTCCTGAAATACAAGGTGAAGTATTACTTCGCCGGCGGAAAGCCTGGGATTATCCCCACCGATATCTTCGGAAAGATTCTCCGGGACATCGGTGAGCGATATGAGCAAGATCCGAAACTCGCTCTGGAGGACCTGAACTATGGCCCTACTGGTGGCCAACCCTGGTTCCTGAAGACTCTGGCCAAGAGGCTTCATGATGTGAGGGGCATTCCGCTGGACTGTGAAACGGGGAGTGATTGTGTGTCCATCACAAATGGCTCCCAGCAGGCGTTGTATGCCCTCCTTGACACACTGATTGACCCCGGTGATGTGATAATCACTCCGTCCCCAGCGTATCTCGGTTTCTTGGTGCCTGCAGTGAAACTTGGTGCACGCGTGATCACAGTCCCCACTGACCTTGACGGCATTATCCCCGAGTACGTCGAGCGAGCCATCCTCCTGTCGAAGATGCAGTTCAGCAAGGTCCCTGATCTTCTGTACGTCGTTCCCGACTCGGACAACCCCAAGGGCACGACCCTTCCCATGAGCCGACGCCGGGCCCTCTTCGACATCTGTGAGAGTCATAACATTCTGCTCGTGGAAGACTCTGCCTATGCTGAGATTCAATTCAAGAAGAATCCAAAGCCCATCAAGACCCTTGACAAGCACAACAGCAGGGTTGCATACTTGGGTACTAGCAGCAAGGAGGCCGCAGTCCTACGAGTCGGTTATTCTGTATTGCCGACGAATGTCCGAGAGCAGGTCCTGAAAGACAAGGGGTACCTCGACCTCTGCACGGCCACCCTCGTCCAGCGCATCCTCGATGAGTACTACAGCAAGTACATCGATGAAGCAATGCGGAAGGGCATTCCTCTGTACAAGAAACGATATGAGGCAATGGCCAAGGCGATTGACGAGTCCTTCCCAGCAGGAGAACGTACTGATCCCACGGGTGGCTTCTTCATATGGTGGCAGAGTGAGAAGCCTGACTTCGATTCCAGTGAGTTCATGAGTCGTGTGGCGATTCCGAATGAGATCCTATACGTACCCGGAGGACCCTTCTATCCCATCACTGGATACAGACTGACTGATGATGGGAATGGGCTCGAACCGAGCACTCCGGAGGTGAACACGATGCGACTGGGATTCTCGTACGCATCTCCTGATATCATCTCAGAAGGAATCGAGCGACTGGGCAAATTCCTCTCGAAGGAACTCTAGTCTATACTGAGAGATTGACGAACAACGTGGCTCCATTCTTCATGGGGCCCACGTATGCTCTCTCGTAAGGTCCAAGAAGGTCAGGAAATCCCGCGCTCACTGCCCAGTCTATCCATGACCATGACGACTCCTGTCCAATCTTTCCGGGCGCATACTGGCCAAAAGCCCAACTGAGGTACCGTTCGATCTCAAGCTTCAGAGACCTCATCTCGTGGAGGTCTTTCCCCTTCAACCCATCCATCTTCTCGCCGATTTCTCTCAGGTGTTCATTGAGCCCCGCGTGTGTGGACACGATCAGGTCATGGAGCGAGGACAGCGCATCGTTCATCTCATCATAGCGCTCCTTCCTGCGGAATCGCGTGATCTTTCCAGCTATACTAAACAGGTCCTTTCGATGAAGGATTGTGACTCCCTTCTCCTCCAGTGACTTTCCCAGACTCTCACCCCAATGTGTGTTGAAGTAGACTCGGGGATACTTGATGAACAGCGGAAACGGGATGTCCAAGGCCTTTGAGCACGGAATTACTTGGGCATAGTACGCTGTTTCACCGGGCCCTCCAATATGTGCCACAGTCGGGATGATGGTGTCAACAAGGAACTGTCGTGAGTCAACTCTTGGTGAGAGGTGTGTCGCCACCTCTCCCAAGTACGGCGTATCGGCAGGGGTTTCGATTTCGATTCTCTCACCACAGGTTGGACATGTGCCTGCCAGAACCACCGTTGCCCCTTGGTCTATGTAGTGGAGTTCCATGCGACTGCGATGGCAGCCCTCATTGGGACACTCGTAGAAGAACGGAACATAGCTACTGTCTCTACGACCCATGCCTGGGTTGTACCCGCTCTCGATGATGAGCGTCGTGGTATCGTCAAAGGCCCTCAAGCATCGTTCTCTTGCTTTTCTGGAGAGGAGGAATTCCATGCCCTCAACGAGGAGGTTTCTGATCTCGATGCTGGATGCTGGCACAAGAGGAATGCCCAGGTCCCCCTCGATGTTGAAGAGGCGGGCCAGTATCCTCTGCGCCCAATTTCCAGCTGTGGTCGAGTTGATGTATGCCCACCTTGTGATGGAGAGTGCCTGCTCCAATCTCTCGTCCACAACCTTTCTTGCAGATCCTTCAAGGGCCTTGAACATCGGACGGTAGTTGGCCCGAATACTCTCCTCGACCTGCTCATACCAGTCCTTTCCTGGGAGTGGGAGTTGGCTGACGGGAGAGAACTTGTACTCCTCAGGTACTGGGATGCTCACCAGATTGCCCTCTTTTCCCATCAGTGGAGTACGCATGTTGGTCAGTTCTGGTTGAACTATGTCATAGTCTGCGACACAGAAGAAAGGCGCAAGATTCAGCCCTCTCTCAGTAGTCATCGTGGCAATGCGATGGGCAGTAGCAGCCTTGTTCAGGATGTACACAGGTCCCCCTAGAGCCACTGTCTGATGTGCGGCCTCTACGGCTCCAGACTCCAGTGTTTCAATGGCTTCGTGGACACCTGGTGTTAACGCCCCCAGATTCCGGTTCACCGAGATCAACTCCTTCTTCAGAAGCGACATCTTCTCGGGGAGATGCCAGAGGGTCTCTCTGTACTTCTCGAGGATTGGTGGGGCCCGTGAGTACAGGTCATGCATTATGACGAGCGGAGTGTCATACAGAGTCTCAGCAAGGTCTTGATTCAGGTTGTTCCATATGAAGTCGTGATAGACATCCTGCACACTCTTCGGCATAGTACTCTCCTCTCTACTGGCCAACCGCCTCTTCGAAGACCTTCTCGTACTTTGGAATGACTCTCTCCGTCGAGAACTCGGTCTCAACGCGTCTTCTTCCCGCGGCACCCAGCTCCGCTCCAAGTGTATCGTTCTCAAGGATCTCGATGACCGCCTCAGCGAACTCCTCCTGCTCATAACCCTTGGTGACAATGCCGTCCTTTCCTCGCCTCACCAACTCAGGAATACCACCCGCAGGAGTGGTGACCACCGGGAGGCTGCAGGACATTGCCTCAAGGAGGACGAGAGGCATTCCTTCCAATGTCGAATTCAGCAGGAATGCGTCAGCAGAGCACATTATCTCCTGAATGTTGCTCTTCACCCCCAGGAGGTGTATGTTCTTGCACAGGTCGAGGGCTTCAATCCTGCGTTCGACTTCGATTCGCGTGGGTCCGTCACCTGCGATGACAAGTCTTGCCTGAGGAATGTGGTCGACTACAATGCGCATGATCTCGACCAAATCCACCACTCTCTTCACCGGTCTGAAGTTGGAGGCGTGAAGGAGTATCTTCTCACTCGGACTGATCTGCTTGGCCTCCTCGGTGCTCCTGACCGAGACACACCCGCTCTCCACAGTGAGCCTGACGCCGTCCATCCGCTTGAACGTCGAGACGTCAATGAAGTTCGGTATGACGTGGATCTCCCGTTCGATTCCGAGTTCTTCTTGCGCTCTCTTTCTCAGAAAGTCCGACACTGTAGTGAGGGCATCTGCTTTCTCCAAGGTGTGTTTCACAATGGGTTCGTAGGCGGGATCCTGTCCAAGGGTGTGAACGTCTGAGCCGTGAAGTGTCACGACATAGGGGGTTCCTGTGACCTCTCTTGTCATGTACGCTGCCATGGCGTGAGGGATGGCATAATGGGAATGTATCAGGTCAAGGCTGGCATCACGAATGACCTTGATCATCTTCGATGACAGTGCCATGGTGTAGGGTGGACCTATAGTCCGGAACAGAGGATAGTCAAACCTGTCCACGAGGTCAACATGCACACCTCTGGTCTGTTGCCACATCAGAGAGAAGGGTCTCTGATAGGTGATGAAGTGGATGATGTGCCCCTTATCGGCGAGGTGCTGGCCCAGTCGGGTTGCGAGATATCCTGAACCACCTACAGAGGGCCACAGATTCACTCCAATCTTCAAGCGAAGCATCTTCTGCCTTCCGTCTGACTCACTCCCTTTAAGGCACATGGTCTAGGAACCGTTTCATGCCAAAGTTTGATTAACTTCGTCTACAATGGAGGCATATGAGCGATTCGGGCGACGGGTCCATCCTCGTTGTTATTGCACATCCGGATGACGAGTGTCTGGGCTCTGGCGGCACTATCCTAAAGCATACACAGCGTGGTCTTTCCGTTGACGTCCATTGCATGACCGGCAACGAGACCCGAAACAGTGAGCTCACTGCGGCCTGCAACATCCTCGGTGTCAGGAATCTCTACATGAGTGAGAGAGATGATTTCGCCATTGACATGGAACTAGCCAAGGAGGTGGTGGGTGCAATCCTCAAGTCTCGTCCTCGCATCGTCATAACACACTTTGATGGTGACTATAACAGGAACCACCGATGGTGCTCTGAGATTGTGAACGAGGCGGTTGAATGGGCCTCACACAAGACTGTCTTCGACGATGCCCACCGGGTGGAACGCATCTACAACATGGAGATCAATACACTCATCCCCCGGCCGAACGTACATGTTGACATCTCCGAGACATACGATGCGGCCCTTCAGGCTCTGAAACAGCACAAGTTTCAGATTGAAAAGGCCGACTTCTTCTATGAGAAACTCTATGACGCCCGTACCCGTCTGAGAGGGGTTCAGGCCAATACTGATCGAGCTGAAGCGTTTGTGGTGACGCTACCTCAACATGCTGGTCCGTTCTATACCAAGAACAGTGTAGACCTTCTCATCTGAAGAGATCTATCACTCAGAACTCTCAGCCTTTCTTCTTCTGGCAGCGAGAAGTGCCTTCAGTTCGCCCATCATGCTCATACCCCCACCAGCCGGAGCAGGCTTTGGCTTGGGCGCCGCTGCCATGGTGGGAATCGGCTCGTCACTTGGCGTCGCTCCCTCTTCGGCCGCGGCTGAGGGTTTTGCCGCAACTCCTGTTCTCTCGAGAGTGCTGATCTTGCTCTGGAGCGCACTCACCTGTGATTCAAGATCCATGACTGTTATCTGGAGACTTGTGATGGCCTCTGTCAACTTGGTTGTTATGATGCTCATTACTTCACCCAACTGACGAATCTTCCGCTCATTAGGGTCTTGCAGAGCCCATTCGAACTCATCCATTACTGCTTCTTCGAGTTCCTTCTTCGCCTTTTCATCGGACATCTGTCTAATCTCCAAGGTTTCAGATTGAGTGAAGATGGTTCCTCTATAAAGATTGCTTGGATACTCTCTTGATGGCACTCTCTACAGTATTGCTCGCCCTCTCCAACAAGTCAGCGACCCTGTCCTCGGAGGGGCCCTCACATGTTACCCTTATGACCGGTTCAGTGCCAGAGGGCCTCACCAGGATCCATCCGTCATCGAGAAAGACTCCAAGACCATCCACTGTGAGGACCTCCTTCACATCCTCAAACTGACCGGGAAGGTCCGAATCAAGAGCCTTCATGACCTCCTCTTTGAGTTCATTGGGGCACTTCACTTTCCCCTTCACCAGCGGCATCTTGGGTATTGTGCCAATGAGGTCTCCGAAGCTCTCGCCCGTGCGGACCATCATCTCAAGGACCTTACAGGCTGCAAGGAACGGCTCCGGGGCGAGATGAAACTCGGGGAGAATGAACACCCCACAGGCCTCCCCTCCGAGTATCGCATGACTCTCTCTTGCCTTCATGGCCACCTGAATGTCGCCCACAGGTGTGCGGATTGTCTCTCCGCCCGCGTCTCTGACAGTTCGGTCCAGAACGAGTGAACTGTCCACGGTTGTCACAACAGTCTTGCCCTGACCAGAAGCTAGCATCTCTCTGGCGAGGAGCGCAATGACACGGTCACCCCTGACCACCTCTCCCCTCTCTGTGACGAAGACGACCCTGTCTGCATCGCCGTCATGGGCAATGCCAAGGTCTGCTCCCGTGTCCCTGACCATCTTGATCAAGTCCTTGAGAGACTCCTCGTCCGGTTCCGACCTTCTGCCTGGGAACCGTCCGTCGAGCTGACCGTTCATCGAGATCACCTTCTCAGACAGCCTCTGCATCAGGTACGGAGTCAATACACAGGCCGCACCGTTGCCCGGGTCAACAACGATGCTGTAGTTCTTTGAGCGAATCAGGTCGCGGTCGCATCTCGGAAGGATGGCGGCAATGTGCTCTTCGGCGCCGTTCTCCAATCTTCGCTCCACACCCAATCCATCCCAGGCTGCAACCTGAAAGTCCTTTGACTCATAGATCCGTTCGATCTCTCTCTCGTCTTCGGGAGTGTAGCCCATGCTGTCAGACGCCCAGAACTTCACTCCTGTGTACTCTGGCGGATTGTGCGAAGCCGTCACCATGACACCCGTGTCAAAACCATGGCGTTTGACGAGAAATGCCAGCGTTGGTGTCGGGACTATCCCCGCCCTGACAACACTCACCCCTGTGGACATTATCCCCGCAGAGAGGGCGTCGGCCACCATGAGACCTGTGGTCCTGGCATCACGAGCAAGCAGAACTGTCCCCTCCTTGAGGAAAGTACCCACTGCCTTTCCGAGATCCAGGGCCATCTGGAGGTCAAACTCACTGCCGTATACCTTTCTCACGCCTGTTGTGCCGAAGAGTCTGTCTGACATTGTCCTCACTCATTCATCAGGTGAATGCATGAAAAAGGTACCGCCAAGTACTCACCGCAACAACGGTTATTAGTCGTCTAACCTCACTTTCGCGGGAGAACCGTGACACTAATGAGTCACTATTGTTAGAAGGGGACTCGTTAGGTGCAAGTATAATCTACCATGAAACACAAAACGGGGGTCTAACAAATGAGTAGCATATATGACTATTTGTTCAAAATCGTCGTGCTCGGCGAGGGCGCTGTGGGAAAGACCGCCATTGTGACCCGGTTCTCGCATGGTTTCTTCCGCACTGACTACAAAACAACAATTGGCAGCCAATTTGCCGTTAAGAACATTGATGTGAGTTCGCCCGAACGAGGGCACGTCACGGTGAAGTTGCAGATCTGGGATGTGGCGGGACAATCAAGGTTCCAGATACTACGCCCGATGTACTACAGAGGTTCATCGGGAGGATTGCTGGTCTACGACGTGACGCGACGGCGCACCTTCATAGTGTTGGAGGAGTGGCTTGACGAGCTCAGGAAGGCGATCAACAAGGACATCCCCCTGGTGCTAGTGGCCAACAAGACAGACCTCCCAGATCGTGTTGTAGAGCCGTCCGAGGGTCGCGAGTTTGCGGACCGTCACGGCATGCCGTATGTGGAGTCGTCGGCCAAGACTGGCGAAGGTGTGGTTGACATCTTCGAGCAGCTAGCAAGGGTCCTGGTGAGTAATCGGGAGAAGGGAATCCTATAGATTCACATCTACTCATTGCATGTTGCCATCCTAATTGATATCAGTGTGTATCTTGCACTGGAGTGGTAGTACGATGACCGACCCTGATGACATGTATCCTGTTAACACCCTCCCTGCGATTGCCTGGGCACTCGATGTCTATTTCAAGGCCGGAGGCAAGTACAAGGAAGGGGGGGTTGTGGAACTGATCTTCCCTGCAGGCCACCACAAGGAGCTACGCCGTAAGAAGGGCGTGCATGAGATCATCATGTGGATGTCCAAGAAGAAGCTCTACGTGCGGTCGCGATGCTCATACGACAAGAAGTGCTCTGCGAACTCGGAGCGGGTTGATGCCTCAGACCGAGAGGCCGTCAAGAGGTTACCTTGGGAGGGCACAGAGGACAGGGCGTTCTTCAAGGCTGTCCGAAAATGGATAATGCGCTTGAACCTAGACTTCGTGACCCTTATCCGTGCATTCAACACGGTGTGTGACAGAAGAGTTGAGATCCCACTCACCACAAAGTGGGGGCGGACCTTCAAGAAGTTCGACGAGTACCGCCGCAATCGTTGGCCTGAGGATGCCACTCCTGAGAATCGAGAGAAGTTCATCGAAGAGGTGCTGGTCCGTGTCTCGTTTTGGATACAGTCTGCCGCGCAGGTCGGTGCTCTGAAGTAGGGACATATCAAAACCTCTTTACACCTCCAGTACTCCCGGAATCACGAGGCGTCCGCAGAGATGAGAGTCGGTCTTCTTGTGAATCCGATCGCAGGCATGGGTGGTCGAGTTGGTCTGAAGGGCACTGATGGTGTTGTTGAGGAGGCCATCCGGCGTGGGGCCACTCCGATTGCGCACGGACGTGCCGTAGAGTTCCTGAAGGCCCTCAAGAGCTCCAACACCGAGCTGATTGCTTGTCCGGGGAAGATGGGCGCCGAGTGCGCCGCTGAGGCGGGTATTGACTTTGAGACCATCTCCATCTCGATAGGGGACAAGACTGGCCCGGAAGACACTCGGGCATGTGTCAGAGCGCTGTATGGGACTGGCGTGCGTTTCATCGTCTTCGTAGGTGGTGATGGTACTGCACGCGACATTCTTGATGCGGTCAACCAGTACGGTCTGGAGGATCTGCTAGTCCTCGGTGTCCCGTCAGGCGTCAAGATGTACAGCGGGATCTTCGTGGTGAACCCTACGGATGCAGCAGACGTCATCGAGTTGGCCCGGCAAGGGAAGGCTCTGCCGGCAGAGTTCGAGGTCATGGATGCGGATGAGGACGCCATTCGCGAGGACCGTTTCATCATCAGACTCTACGGATATCTCAAGGCCCCTGCTGTCCCCGCACGATTCCAGGGTTCAAAACAAGCTAGTCCAGAGACAATTGATGAGCACGAGGCACAGGAGGCCATCGCTCGTTATGTCATTGAGAAGATTGGCGAGGGTGGCACGTTCATCCTAGGACCCGGCACCACTGTGAAGACTGTTGCAGACCTTCTGGGCGTGAAGAAGACGACGCTCGGGGTTGACCTGTTGATTGATGGGGAGATTGTGAATGATGTGAGCGAGATGCAGATTCTTGAGAGAGTCTCCGACTTTGAGAACGCCTGGATTGTGGTGTCTCCCATTGGCCATCAGGGCATGCTCTTTGGCCGGGGCAACCAGCAGATAAGCCCTCGAGTCATTGAGGCTGTGGGTCGTGACCACATTCTTGTCATCTGTACTCCTTCCAAGCTCAAGGGGATTGAAGGCGGGACTCTGAAGGTCGACACAGGTGATCCCCGTGTCGATGAGATGCTCAGAGGGTATATCCGCGTGATAACGGACTATGCAGAGATACGACTGGTCAAGGTTGAATGAGTTCAGAGATGAGGCAAGATGATAGTCCTCCTTACTGACTTTGGTGACTCGGAATATGTGGGAGTGATGCGTGGCGTCATTCTGTCGCTGTCCCCTACTTCTCAGATAGTGGACCTGACACACTCTGTGCCTCCCCAATCTGTACGGGAAGGGGCATGGATTCTCTTGCAGGACTACAAGTACTTCCCTCACGGTAGCATTTTTGTGGCCGTCATCGATCCGGGCGTCGGCACTGACCGAGATGCCGTGATGGTACGTACCTCCAACTATGTCTTCATTGGGCCGGACAACGGTCTCATCTATTCCGCCTGCCAAGATGATGGCATCGTATCGACCTCCAGACTGGTGGTGGGTCTTTCGGCATCATACACATTCCATGGAAGGGACGTCTTTGCTCGCGCCGGCGCCTTGCTTGATGCTGGGAGAGAAGAGGAGATCGAGCAAGCACCAAAGGATGGTCTCTCCTCTGTTCTGGAGTTTCACCGTGAAGGACGCACTGGGGAGGTCGTCAGAATTGACAGGTTCGGCAACATTGTGACAAATCTGGTTCCGATGAGTGGTGGGTCTCTCTCAAAGACCAAGTACGTCCTCAGAACTCCTGGCACAAGCAAGGATCTCACTCTCTTCAACACCTACGCAGAGGGTCCGAAGGATGGTCTCTTCCTGGTCGTCGGGAGTTATGGGACTCTCGAGATTACATCACAGAACCGCCCCGCTTCCTCTCTCCTGAACCTGAAGGTCGGTGACAGACTCGATCTCGAGTGAGTCCAGTGTTGGTGATGCGTGAACCACGAGAGATAAGTCCCCCCAGACCTATGCCGGATTGTTGGTTCTCCATGACACGGGATTTTGCCTCTGTGGAACAACAGGTCCGAAAGAAGACTTTTGGGATTCTGAGCACCATTGACAAGAGTGGACGTCCACACTCAACTGGCATCTTGTATGGAGTCTCATCACCCGACACTCACTTTGCACTATACATTCTTGCAGGCGCGAACTACGTGAAAGTTCGAAACATTCGAAGGGACCCTCGTGTGTCTCTTGTGGTGACTTTCCCACGTTACTACCTCAGGTTTGTTCCGGCAAGTTACGTCATGTTCAGAGGCACGGCCGAGATACTCCCCTTTGATGACCATGATGGCAGGGCGGCATTTCAAGGGAGCAGAATTCTCCGGATGAACCTCAACATGGACGTGGATTCCAAAAACCTCGTCTTCATAAGGATCAGACCAGAACCACATGTAGTGTGCTACGGACTTGGAATCGGCCTGATGGAGTTCAGGAATCACCCTGAGAATGCAGGCTATTCCGTGACGATTCCTGCGAGCAGACTGTAGGACAAAGATTCAGGTTGCGCTGTATGGTTTTCTTTATCAGCCTTGGAAGCATCGGCAAGTTTGTCAGGCAGTCATTGAAGAGAGTAGTGCATTACAATGATTCCAATCAGAGAAGTTGCAGAGAAGGCCGGTATTGGGGAGAAGTACCTCGAGGTCTATGGGAACTACATGGCCAAGATCAATCTGAGCATCAGGAAGGATCTTGGAGAACGAAAGGGGAAGCTCATTCTGGTCACGGCTACGAGTCCTACACCAGCCGGTGAGGGGAAGACCACTAACACGATAGGGCTCTCTATGGCCCTCAATGCCATGGGGTACAATGCAGTGGCCGCACTGAGACAGCCATCCCTTGGACCCGTCTTTGGGATCAAGGGTGGAGCGGCTGGAGGCGGGAAGTCCCGACTCGAACCATTTGAACAAGTCAACCTTTTCCTGACAGGTGACTTTCCCGCAGTGGCGGCAGCCCACAATCTCCTGTCCGCAATGATAGACAACTACATCCACAGGGACCATCAACCGGAGATTGATGTACGGAGGACCTATTGGCCCCGTACAGTCGACATGAATGACAGGGCTCTCAGGAAGGTGATAGTGGGTCTTGGGGGCAGGTTCGACGGTTTTCCCCGTGAGGACTCCTTTGTCATCACATCTGCCTCAGAGGTCATGGCCATTCTGGGACTCTCCATGAATTACTCTGACTTGAAGAAACGTCTGGGCAACATTCTGATTGCACGGTCTGAACAGCTGAAGGACATGTTCGCACGGGATGTCCGCGCCCAAGGTGCCATGGCTGTCATTCTTCGTGACGCGCTAAAGCCGAATCTGATCCAGACGACCGAGGGGACTCCTGCCTTAATGCACACAGGCCCCTTCGCAAACATCGCTCATGGGACCAGTTCGATCATCGCGACAGACATAGCCCTCCGTCTCTTTGACTACGTCGTGATTGAGGCCGGGTTCGGAGCCGACCTTGGAGCAGAGAAGTTCTTCAACATCGTGACCCGAGCGGGTGACTTTGTGGTCGATGCGTGTGTGATCATAACGACAATCAGGGCCCTCAAACATCATGGCAGTGGGAATCTCAAGAAGGGCTTTCCGAACCTTGAGAAGCATGTGGAGAATATGCGCGGGTTCGGGGTTCCCGTTGTCGTTGCCATCAACAGATTCCCCGATGACACAGATGAAGAGATTGAGTTTCTCAGGTCTCAATGCGCAAAGAATGACGTCCGTGTGGAGGTCTCAGAGGTCTACACCAAGGGATCGGAGGGCGGAAAGAATCTCGCGAAGGCTGTCATCGATACTCTGGAGAACCATCCGCCCAAGCCAATAGAGTACACGTATGATCTTGACGACTCACTTGAGACCAAGATTCTGAAGGTCGCAAAGAAGATCTATGGGGCCGATGAGGTGGACTATACAACAGGAGCTAAGGGGCGACTGCACTCCTTCGAGAAACGTGGGTACGGCAAACTACCAATCTGTATCGCAAAGACTCAGTTCAGTCTGTCCGATCACAGGAACCTGAAGGGGCGGCCTGCGAACTTTGATGTTGAGGTCGTGGGGGCCGACGTGAGTGCAGGAGCTGGGTTTGTGGTTGTCTATATGGGTGATATCAATCTCATGCCTGGTCTGCCCGAAGTACCAGCCGCTGAGTCGATGGACGTTGACGACGAGGGCAACATCTCAGGAGTGTTCTGAGGAGGAATCAAGATGTCAGGAAATGAAGAGCGACCCATCTGTGATGATCATGTCATAAAGGGAAGGCGTTTGGCCAAACGTCTGAGGAAGGAGGTACAGGCTGAAGTCGCCGAGCTTGTGAAACAGCATCGGACTCCCCCGAAGCTGGCGACTGTGATTGTGGGTGATGATGAGGGTTCGAAGATGTATGTGCGCATGAAGCACAAGGCATCGAACAAGGCAGGGATTCTGTCAGAGCATCACGACTTGCCTGAGAGCACGACTCAGGAGGAGCTCCTCAAACTGATCAACAAGCTCAATCTTGCTTCTGACGTTCATGGTATTCTTGTTCAGCTCCCGCTGCCAAAGCACATCGATGAGAGGACTATCATTGGTGCAATCGATCCCATGAAGGACGTCGATGGATTCTCTCCCAGGAACATCTATCGCCTCTTCTATGGCAGTGAGGACCTGAGCGCGGCCACACCTCACGGAATCGTGACAATCCTTGACAGGATTGGTTGGGGCGACCTCTCAGGAAAGCACGCGGTAGTGATCAACAGGTCGACCATCGTGGGGAAGCCTCTGATAATGCTGCTCCTCAACCGCAATGCCACGGTCACAGTATGTCACTCACGAACCAAGGATCTGACATCCTTCACACGACAGGCAGACGTGCTCGTCTCAGCCATCGGACGGAGAACAGATGATGATGACCCCTTCTTCATAACTGAGGACATGGTGAAGGAGGGAGCGGTTGTCATCGATGTGGCCACTCCTTACGGGGATGTAGACTTTGAGAGAGTGAAGGAGAAGGCCTGCTGTGTCACGCCAGTCCCCGGTGGTGTTGGACCGATGACAATAACCATGCTTCTTGAGAATGTCCTGGCCGCGTACAAGGCGCAGATTGGATCCACATAAGGTGCCTGCCCAAACGCTTTTGTAGACCGCTTGTTCGAGCCGGCACCGGTGAACCCCTTGAAAGTGGTTGAGTGCGTACCAAACTTCTCTGAAGGAAAGAACAAGAAACTCATTGATGCCCTTGGTGAAGCTATCACCAGTGTTGAAGGCGTTCGACTTCTTGATGTCGAGTTCGACCCAGACCACAATCGGTCTGTGTTCACATTCATTGGCGAACCGCAACGTGTGAAAGAAGCGGCACTGAAGGCCTCCGAGCTGGCGGTGGAGAAGATTGATCTGACCAAACATGAAGGTCAGCATCCACGGATGGGTGCTGTCGATGTAGTGCCCTTCATACCACTGCATGGCACGACCATCGGAGAATGCATTGAGTTGTCGAAAGAGTTCGCTCAAGAGTTCTCTGCAAAGTGTAATGTCCCGGTCTATCTGTACGCCAAGTCGGCCACGCGCCCAGAACGAGTAGACCTGCCGAACATCAGGGAAGGAGAGTTCGAGGGACTCAGCGAACTGATTGGTACAGATCCTGCCAAGGATCCTGACTACGGACCTAACAAGATTCACCCGACTGCCGGAGCCACAGCCACAGGGGCACGTAACTTCCTGATTGCCATCAACTTCAACTTGAGCACGACCAATGTCGAAGTGGCCAAGGTCTGTGCAGATGCAGTCCGTGCCACGACAGGAGGGTTCGTTAATGTCCAAGGGATCGGACTCGACCTGCCAGCGAAAAACTGCGCTCAGGTCTCTCTGAATCTCACTCACCCCAAGCGAACCAAGATTCACCAGGTTCTGGAAGTTGTACGCAACGAGGCCAAGCGCTTCGGAGCCACAGTGGTTGAAACTGAGATTGTCGGAATGGTTCCACTCTTCGCTCTGCTCGATGCACTTCGTTACTATCTGCAACCCGAGAAGCTTGATGAGTCGATGATCCTTGACCTCTACTATCTCGGGGGAGCCCAAGACCCGACCAAGAAGACGTTCACTGAGATGTCGATGATTGAGTTTGGTAATCAGGTGAGACGTGCTCGGGCGACACCTGGTGGTGGCAGTGTTGCTGCCGCCATCGGATCCTTCGGGGCAGGACTCGTTTGCATGGTGACTGGTCTCTCGCTCTCTGGTCGGCGGTTCGTCGCAATCAAAGAGGAGATGCTTGAGCATCGTCATGCCTGTGAACTCGACCGAGGTATTCTGATGGACCTCATCGAGAAGGACTCGGAGGCTTTCGATGTGGTGATGAGCACCTTCAAGATGCCTGAAGAGACCACTGCCGAGAAGAAGGCAAAAGAGAAGGCCACACAAGAAGCGACCATCGCGGCAGCGAAGGTCCCTCTAAGCACTATGGAGCACTCACTCAGTGCACTCAAACATGCCCGTGTTGCTGCGGAGAAGGGGAATCCTAACGCCATCACTGACGCTGGAGTTGCTGCTCATGCCCTCATGGCTGCCATCGAAGGCGCTGCACTGAATGTGAGAATCAACCTTGGTAACATCAAGGACAAGTCATTCACCGACAAGACCGCAGCCGAGGTTGAGCAGATAATTGCAGAGGGTAAGAAACTCAAGGCTGAAATCCTTGAGATTGTTGAGCGACGCATGAAGGAGCTTGCAGAGTCCTAGAGTGTTCTAGATGAGCACGACGCGTGCGCCGTTGTCCACCTCGACCATGTACGGCACTCCTCCTGCGGACTCTATCGCCTCCATTACAGGTCTCTCATGCCCCGGTGCGTACGCAAGCATAGTCCCGCCTCCACCACTACCGTTGATCTTGCATCCGAGTGCACCAGCCTCCTTGGCCGCAGAGATCAGACGTTCAATCTTAGGAGTTGACCTTCCAAGTCCGTCCCTCAGTAAGTGATGATGCTGGTCTATCATCTGTCCTATCTGCTCCTTGTCAGGTACATGATCTAGCAGGAGGCTGCATGCTCTCCTAGTGATGTCTCTGTTGCGTAGTGTGGTTATTGTAGTCAGTCTACATGAATCAGGTATCAGGTGCGCTACCTTCTCTACTCTGTCAAGCGGCGTGCTTCTGTGATCAAAGCCATTGATTCTCGCTCCAAGAACAGAGTAGCCTTCTTCCGCTTGGGTCCTAATCTGAACGAGGTCTCCGACAGTGTCAGTCTTCGGCTCGAGAGAGTCCCCTATCACCAATCCCCCGAGTCTTGCAGGTAGCTGAGTGAGACCGTGATCATCAAGATGAATCACACCTCCATAGGCGGAGGCGAGATGGTCCATCATCCCTCCACTCTCGTGAAACTCTGTCACCTCGGCATTGAACGAGGTCACAGCAATGTCTGAGGTGCTCAGATCTATTCCCGCTATGCGAGCAAAGCTCAAGACAGCCGCAACAGTCAACGCAGAGGAACTCGAGAGACCTGCAGCGAGTGGTATGTCCCCTGAGACTACAATCTCCCACGCCTGCTCGGGATGTCCACCCCTCCGCCTCATCATATTGAAGGCGCTTCGGACGTAGTCCCTCTGGTGTCGGTATGCAGCCATTGCATCAATGGGAAATTGGTCCACTTCGTTGAGGTCCTCATAGATGATTCGAATCTCATTGCCCTCAACGGGGCGGGCGTCTATAGTTATCCGAAGACTGATTGCGGCCGGGATTGCTCCTAGCCCCAAGTAGTCACTGTGCTCTCCGAATAGACATACGCGTCCGGGGGCCAGTACACGGAATGGACTCTGCATCAGTCTTCATCTCCACTCTGGCAAGAGTGCACTTCTGTCTTGGTCACTGATGCAGATGGACCTATTATGTCTGCTACTTGGGCTCAATGGCCATGGAGATTGCGGCTGCCACATCTTCGGGACTGACACCCGGTGACTCGATGCCAATCTCTTCATACGCTCTCTTGACACCAGCGAGTACGCCTTCTGGAGATGCTTCCACTCCATAGAGTGCTTCTTCGAGTCGGGTGATCGCATCGATTGGGAGCATGAAGAAGTCGCCGCTGATGATGATTTCTTGAATCCGTGCATCCACATCTTCCACTGTGACTCGTATCAGTCCTCCCGGTGCCTTGTAGTTAGCAGTGCCGACTGCTGTGGATGCTGAGATCTTCACCTTGCGCGCATCTGTCAACCTGCCTCCGCGACGCCAATGAAGCCACTCCTCTGACATATACTTCGGCTTCAGTTCTTCCATCCGTGTCTTCTCCCAGCTAGTGAGGTCACCCTTGACAAGTTCAATGTCAAGGGTCTCTTCGTAGAGTCTGACCAAGTCGTTCTTGACCTCATTCCGATCCGGTATCTCTCCGGTTTCAAGCAAGACAGTAGTCATACGCTCTTTGAGGCTCTGTGCAATCTTGTCTCTGAACTTCTCATTGGGGACCTTGAGGACCTTCACCATCATGTCAAAGTTGAAGTCGAAGATGATGTTCCCAGTCAGAATCCTGGCATCACCGACATCACCTGCACCGTTTCCAGAGATTTTCTTGCCTCTCACAACAAGGTCATTGACAGGCTTGAACTCTGCATCGATTCCCATGTTCCTGTATGTCTGAACTGGAGCTTGCAGGAACTTGCGATAGTAATCGTCAATCCTCTTTGGTGCTGTCGGACTGTCCGCCCTTCCCACCAACTGATAGAACATCTGCCCGTCATCGAGGTACACACCTCCGCCTCCTATCACTCTCCGGGTGTAGAAGATGTCATTCTCGCGACAGAAGGTGGTGTCGATGTCGGCATCTATCTCCTGGAAGTATCCCATACTGACGAGAGGCCTTGCTGGCCAGCAGATGATCAGGGAGTTCTCAGACTCACCCTCTGTGATACCCTGTGCGATCATGTCATAGATTATCTGTGTTTCAATGGGTTCGATGGGTCCGAGGTCAAGTAACCTCCAGCTCTCTAGGGTCATGGAATCGGCAATGGTTGTTGCCTCTATAATTGTAACTCAATGGACGTAGATGCTGGCTCCTAGGTTCTCCCTCTCTCTATCTCGTTTCTGACGAACTCCTCCCTGCCATCATCATCAAGGCTTCTGACAAACCTGTTTAGCTCTTCTATCATGCCGGCAAGTCCGCTGATGTTGCGAACGTACCTCGGCAACGGGTCGTCAGTATAATCGCTCTGGATGATTGCATTAGACGCAGCCTCTCCACTCTCCACAGCAAGTCGAATTCCTTCTCCGGACAGCGGATTGCAGAGCCCGGCAGCGTCGCCAACCAGTAGGACCCTCTCCCTGCCGGGCACGAAGTAACCAAACGGGATTGACCACATCTCACGCTTGATCCTCTCCCTCCCGATGAATTCAAAATCCTGAACCAACCATTGCCTGAATCGGTCAATCCTTTCGACGACATTTGGCACTGAATGGGGTACGACACCAAGACCGATTATCACAGAGTCCGCCTTGGGTATGAGGTATGCATATGAGTCGGAAACGTCGCCTCTGAAGAAACCGTAGAAGCAGTCCTCAATGTCCGCTTCCGCCCTCCAGTGTTCCTGTTCCACTATCATGGGGGGTGCTTTGAGATCAGGGAAGAGAATTCTCCTCACCAGAGATCTCACCCCATCTGCTCCAACCAGAAATGTACTGGTCACACTGAACGACTCAGTGCCCGTCCGAATCGTAGCTTGGTGGTCCACTGTGGTCTTGACTGATGTCAGTGTCGTTTCATGTCTCACGTCTACTCCTGAGTCCTCCGAGAGGTCCCTCAGCCATTGATCGAAAAGCCCTCGATTGACATTGTGAATCTTGTAGTTCCTCACCCTGCCGCCATTGGCTCTTCCACTCGGGGGAACATAGTAGAGTCCAAGCTCAGATGGCTCCTCCCTGACATCGTCGGGAATGGTGTCGCCGACTATGTCCTCAATGGTCTCAGGAGCAACAAGAGGGAGAACTCCTCCGCAGGGTTTCTCTCTGTTCTTTGGTCCCTTCTCTATCAGAAGGACGTCCATTCCTGCTGACGCGCAGCCGATTGCAGTAGCACTGCCTCCGGGTCCTCCTCCAACTACAATCACGTCATACTTCTTCATTGTCCTCCCCCCCGAAGTATCCCTCTCTCCCACAGAGTCTGGATTATGTGTGATAGAAGTTCCACCTTGAGATTGGTCTGTCCTTCGAACTGACCTACATATGCCTCCTGTTCTTCGCCAAGGTCATAGCATGTAGAATCATCGACATCTACAAGCAGAGCTGGGACACCTGTATCAATAAAATCCGCATGATGTTTGCTGTAGAACGCCTCACAGCAAGAACCGATGTAGCCTCTGGCTCCCTTCTTCTTGAACTCCTCGATGGTCTCGATGAGGTGCTCAAAGGTCTGGATTGTCCTGACCTGCACGCCCATATCCACAAGCATTCCGTAGATGTCACTCGTGGAGCAATTACCACAAATGCTGCACCCTTCTCTCCATCTGTATTCACAATCAACGAGTTTGGCGCAGTACGGTAACAGGACATAGTCGAAGATCTGTCTGTCAAGTTTATCAGGCATGAAGTTCACAGCCATGAGGTGGTTGGAGTCCTGCAATGATATCCCATAGTCTGTGAACGCAGTCTTCTTCACCGCCTCCACGATGAGACCCGCAAAGTCCTCAGGTTCCACTCCATGGGCCCTTGCGCCTGTTTCTCCGAAGAACTCCTCTACAACTTGATAGATGCTCTCCTTGTCGGCAGAGAGGTTCTTGAGCCGCGCCTCAAGGTCCATCACAGCGCGCTGTGGAAACATCTGGAAATCACCTGTGATGAACGAGCTTACGATGAAGTTGCCCGGTACATCCAGTGCCAGTGAGACTCTGACGAGACCTCCGGGGGTCTTCTTCATTGCATTGACCATGCCTCCCGTGTTCTCCGGACGTTGGACAAGGTTCACCCATTCGTCAGACTCGAAGTACTGAATGCGCTCATCGAAGAGGGACCTCTCCTCCGCCAAGAGACCTCCCGGAACAATCTTCGTTCCCAGAACCTTCTCAAAGCCAGCAACGAGCGCCCTCTTGATCTCCTCGATCTGCGGCACATAGCCCAATTCCCACTTTAGGCAGGTGACCCTCTCCTTCACGCTATCGACCTCTTTGTCCGCGAGTTTCTCCACCGGAATCCTCAGAGCCCGTAACATGAGTTCTACATCGAAGTCCACAAGAAGGGTGCCCTGATAGAGAAAAGAGTCGCCCCTCTGAGTTCCTCCAGTACCAGATATCTTCCGTCCTCCCACTTCGATGTCATTCTTGGCCCTGAACTCAGCCTCCACCCCCAAGTTCTTCAGCCCCTCCACAGCTCCATTGCACACAAGCCTTGCGAGCCTCTCCAGGTCATTCCTGAGTTCACTGATACCGTGAGTGGACTTGTCTGCGATGATCTCCCATCCCAGACAGCTTGGGGTGAATAGGATTGAGCCTCCTCCAGTTATTCTGCGATTGATGTCAACACCCTTTCTTCTGCAGAACTCTGTCCTAACCTCCTGTTCCACGGACTGATGATATCCCACAAGCACGGCGGCTGGATTGAATTGAAGAAACCTCAAGGTGCTTGGTGTGTTGCTTTCAGCACTACACTCAAGGAGGATGTCATCAAGTGCCATGTTCTGCGCCGCGGGCAATATACCTGTATCCAAGAGTCTCCATTCATCCATCTCACAACTACTCCAACAATTTGGCGACAAGGGAACAGCACTGGTCAGAGAAGTGGGGTTGCAGTCCTCTCTCCAAGGAATACTCGTAGGCCTCTTCTGACGGGTATGCTATCCCATTGACCCCTGCATCGATGGCCAGCCTATCAGTG
>Ga0164310_10000088_pt1 | contig 43809 bp, 25 predicted proteins | sample GuaBasSedimGuay1_FD_121795 | JGI IMG/M metagenome (GOLD analysis project Ga0164310, IMG submission 121795) | Subseafloor sediment microbial communities from Guaymas Basin, Gulf of California, Mexico - Guay1, Core 4569-9, 0-3 cm | ecosystem: Environmental > Aquatic > Marine > Hydrothermal vents... | reverse complement strand
GTTAATAAAGTTGCATTACTAGCCACCAATTTGCATGATAAAGTGGAAGTGCATGAATCATCTAGGCCAGGAAATACAACTACTTATTTTACTGGAGCTGGTGACGATATAGCTAATTTATCTGATGTCGGCAATGGTACACGTTTTATGCTAAAGCATAGAATTGGTGAAGAGTTTTCACAGTTTATATATCTTGATTTTAATATAGTAGAAAATGAATTGTGGATACATGAAGGATATATTATATGGAATAATGCTATGTTTGACTCAGTTTCACTTGAAATGGTGCCAATTGTAACTACTGTTACTAGTGGTATAAATACAAATTATAATTTATATAATAATTACCTTATTGTGCCGGCAGATGGTGATGGGGTAGTAGACATTACGTCTGATATTACCGATGTGCGTGGTGGTCTTGTATATATGCCTTTGACTGAAAAAGGTGAACGTCTTGGACCCGCATTTTGGGATGCAACATGGAATAAGATTGATAAGAAATATGAGAACATAACTCCGGCTCCTAATGGTGATGGTGAATATAATATGTTTGTGAGTGAGGTGGTATTCAGTAGATTTGTTAATAAAGTACCATTATTAGGTAATGGGTTTCAGAAGATGCAAACAGCTGATGCTGATCAAATAGGGTCTGGTATGAGATTAAAAGCATGGATGCAAACATGTGAACCAGACCATGATTGGGAAATGGCTTGTCTTTTAACGTTGTATAGAAATAGGACTGCCTAATAAACGGGGGGGATGTAAAAATGGCTTGGGTTGTAGCATATTTTGAAAGACAAGGAGAACCTGCTATTAATTTAAATCCAGTAATTAGAATACGATATGTGGAAACTGGTAGTATAGTAGCTGAAGATGTTATGGATGAAGTTGGCAGCGGTTTTTATAAATTTAATTTTCACACTTATGATATGACTAAAGACTATACTATGTTAGCTGATGGTGGTATTAGTTTAATACAAAGAGATCGATTTCTTGAAGGTGCTACTGGTGAATACGGAGATATTTCTAGTAATATTTATTTAATGTCTGATAATATTGGTTGTAGAATTTTGTTAATGAAAAAACTTTTTGAAAATAAATTAGAGTTAGAGAATGGAGATCAAGATAATTGGATATTATATGATGATGATGGTGTTACGCCGTTATTAGTTTATGACGCAAGTGATGTAAACGGGGATGATATTTATCAAATCACTGGAATGGCTTCAAAAAGGTCAAAAGCAAAGGAAGGATAATAACTTGAGTAATATATCAGTATGGGGATGGGGAGCGACCACAATTTCTGTTTGGGGATGGGGTACACCTCACCATGAATATATTCCAATAATTTTAGCGGCTTTTATAGAAAGCCATGCGTATACATGTGTTTTAACTAGGGATTATGTGGAGGTGTTGGTTCGCGAAACTGGTGAAGTAGCTTTAAGGCTTCGACCGGATCAGATTCCGCAGAGAGGTTATGGAGAAGTATTGAGTAGAATGCACGAGGGTGACTTATTAGTTAGAGCCAGATCAGATCAAATTCCAGAAAGAGATTACGCTGAAGTTGTACGAAGATTAAGAGAGGGAGATGTTATATTGAGGGTGCGTTCAGATCAAATACCAGTCAGAGATCGCGGAGATATTATTAGTAGAGTTGTGGATGAAGTTACTGCAAGGAGTAGGGGCTGGCCTTGGCAGGAAGATCCGTGTTTGGATGATGAGGAATAGAGAGGAAGCTTATGGCTAGAAATCGAAAAATAGGCTTAAAAGCCAAGAAACGATGGAAGCAATCTATGACAAGACTTGTAGATGGTTTAGGCCGTCGCATTATTATTTATTTGCCAGATAGACGGGTAGAATGCCCAAACTGTTATTATGATAAAGTGCATGATAAAAGCTCTGGTGTGTGCAAATCGGCCCCTTCTAGCTCTACATATTTTGTTCATGGACGGTGCCCAGTTTGTAATGGTAAAGGTGTAATAACTACTTCTCGTAGAAAATGTATACAAGGTATAGTTATTTGGAATCCTCAAGGCAATGCTACTAATAATTTAACTTTTAGTGATGCGGGTATGGAAGGAATAACCTCTGTAGAAATAAAAACCGATGTATGTTATTTAGATTTAATTAAAACAGCTAAATATGTTGTAATTGATGGAATAAAATGTAAATTATCTAACCCGCCTATAATTAGAGGAATAGGTGGTAAATCTGTTTTGATATCTACTTTTATCACAACAGATAAACCAAGGAGAGGTAGTGGTGAATATGTCAATTAAGGAAGGATTAATTAATCTTATAAAGGTAGATATTAAAAATGATATTATATCGCAGCTTATGGAAAGGTTTGATAATGAAATCGTAGTGTTAGAGGACGAAGAGGATCCTATGCGGCCATCTGTTTGTCGGGAGGAGTTCGAATCTTTTTTGGAAGAAACGATAAATAATAGTTTGGTAATTACTGAAGATCAGATAAAATTTGGTGTTGGTGATGAGCGTAAATTGGGATTCGATGAAGAATTAGATTCAGATACCACGGATTGTATAAAAATAATAGGCACGATTTTACAAGGAATTACTGGTGAATACGTTTTGGTTACTATGGAAATGGCAAGGGAGATGTTTCCAAAAGAACGTTATAGTAGTTTAGGTAGAACTGGTCAGGCATATTTAATGTCTAGAGAAGAATATAATCAAGGCATTGAATTACGAGGATGGCCTGAAAAACCTAATTGGAGATTTTCTAATTTTCGTGGGATACCCGATTTCTTTGAGCAAATTCAGTTAGATATTAATAAATATAAAAAGAAATTAGGGGCTGGGTAATGAAAAGAGTACGTAAAGAGGATCTTAGTTTACATCATTACATAAAAAATTATGTACTTTCTGATTTTGTGGAAACGGATACAGCTACTCTGTTCTATTTGGAAGATCAATCGTCTACAGGTTCTTATGTATATGAAGCACAATCCTCAATGACTCCAAGTCCTGTAAGTTTAGGGCGTGGTTGGAGGTATTTAGATAATCCATCAGATATAACTGAACAACAGAATTCAGTTATTGTTTATGATGAATTTGGATCGGTAATTAGTGGTTCAAATTATCGTGTTGATTATATCGATGGGCGTATAATAATGCCTAATCAGAGCATAACCCCAGCGAGCGTTATGTACGAATGGAATTACGTAGCTGTTGTGGATGAATGGTCTGTGGTTGAAAGTTCAGAAGTCCCCATAGTAGTGATTGATATCTCAGGATTTATTAAAGAGGGTTTTCAGTTAGGTGCTGGTAAAAGAGTTCCTAGGCGAATTAATTTAAATATATTTGCAATGGATACAGCTGAAAGGGATGATATAATGGAAACATTATATGATGGTTTGTATCTTAAAAGTTGTGCCAATCAGCAATTTTTTAAAGGAACCATGCTTGATTGGGATGGTACATTTAATAGTGATTATGAATATTCTACAATTAGTGGATCTAGTTCTTTAAAATTTGAAGAAGTAGAAGCAAGATCTATTTTTGTACCGTTAATGACTATCCCAAACAGAGAGGTTATAATGTTAAGTGATTTAAATAGATATAGAGGACGAGTGAGATGTGAAATGTTTCATTGGGATGAAGGGTGGTAGCCTCACTACTCTTCAAAACCTAAGCTTTAATGCTTGAGAAAGGGTAAGGTGTTTAAACTATCAGATAAATGCCTCTGTCTGCAGGGTTTAAACAAGGATTGGATTACAGAACACAATAAAACCAACCTCAATTGTGTTAGATTAACTTAAGGAGGAATATTAGATTATGGCTAGAAAGAGAAATAGGATTATCTATGGTTCTCAGTCAGTATGGTGTAATGGTGAAATTCTTTATAGAGTGCAAACTCTTGGTAGCACCACTACTTTTACCTCTGAAGATATTTTCGAGCTAGGCCATTTGGACATCATTGATGTTGTAGATGACGTGCCTGCTGTTGCGGTCACTCTGAATACAAATGACTGGGGAGATGTAAAAACTATGGCGGTTCTGGCACAGGTTACAGCTGATAAACTAGCTATGGACGCTACGGCGTCTGGAAGTAATGCTAATCTTATCGCTGGTGGAACTGATTATTTACATGGTGTTTCTCTAGCCGATTTCGCGGTAACTTGTGGTAATTTGACTGGTGTTTCTCTTTGGGCTCCTATTCAAAATGAATGTGATCTTGGTACTTTGGCTGATAACATTGACCAAACCCTTTTTATGGATGAAGTTTATGTTAATAGTCTTGAGTTCAGTTATACAACTGGTGCGAATGCAACTGAGAATTATGGAGCTGAAACAGACCAGAAAATGTGGTTATTGAATGATGGTAGGTTTGTAAACTGGGAAGAGTTTGCTTATACGACTTTTTCTGGTGGTAGTTTTACAGTAGGTAATGGAGTAACAATTCCAGTACTTTCTGATGGTTCTTTGGCATTCCTTAGAACGTCAGAAAATGGTGAAAGATCTGTAAGTTTTTACGATAGTAGTGAAAATGAAGTTACTAACTACGCTGTAATTTCAGGAGTAGCTGCTGATGCGTCTGATTTTGTATACAGCGAATCTACAGATACTATGTATGTACCTACTGGATTGACTATTGGAGCTGGTGATAAAATTTATGCACTGTTTGGTGCTGATGGTTACACAGCCGCTATGGGTAATAAATACTTTGAAGCTCTAAGTGATGTGAATCGTCCAGCAACTGTTGGTGCATTGAGACAGGGTCAAGTAGAAGTGTACATTGTTTCAGACAGTGACGCCTCTTATGCAAACGCATGGAGATTAACTGGTGTGACAATTACTTCAGACCTTACTCGTGAGCCTCTTGCAGAGCTCGGTCACTTAGGCCCATATGATAGACCTTTGACATTGCCTGTTCCTATTACAGTAACCGTGGATACCACTGCGGGTGATTTAGAGCATTGGGCGCGCTTTGCTGATAAATACGCTGATTATGCAGCTGGCACTCTTGATGATATCGACCTTGCTGATTTAACTGCTTCTGAAGATCTTAAACTTGTTGTTAAGATTTATGCACAAACCGATGAGGAGGCTGGTGGAACTGGTGCAAATAGAAAGGTTGCCCAGGGATCAGATCTTATTGGTAAGTCATATTTTAACGACGGAGTAAAAGGTACTTATACAGCTGCTGGTGAACAAGAGTACGCTCTTAAAACTATCACTGTTGAGCATATTAAAATTACTGATGAAGCATATACATTAGATATGGGAACTAATGCTACACAGACATTTGGTTTCCGTTCCACTAATGATTTGTATGTGGTTAAAGGTGATGTATCACTTAGCTTGATTCAGAGTAGTATTCGAAGAAGCACCACATAATTTGTGAGTTTGTGTGAATTTATAGGATGTTATGTGCGGGGGGTTTCCTTACTCCCGCACATACATAATTATGGGAAGGAGTAAAATTGATTATGGGAAATGATAAAGTGGATAAGCACAAGGAAAAGATGAATCACATGGTTAAAGAAGAAGTAACAAAAATGTTTGAAAAAATTTTAGATTACGCTGAAGTTGCTGTGCCAAACAGTGACCAATATAAAAAGCTCAGATCTAAAATTTTGAGAGTCGGAAATAACTGTATTAGAAATATTCAGAAAGATATAGATAGACGTTATGATGTAAAATACAGGGCACCGGCAGAAACTATTGTTGAAGTGATACAAAAATAAGGCAAAGGTTAGATTGAAAAGGAGGAATTATTATGGCAGAAGAGAAAAAATATAAATCTATGGAAGAAAGAGAAGGTCGAAGAGTTTTTCAGGATCCAGAGAATGAAAAAAATTATTACATATCAGCACCTACTGCGGATGATATTCGTGGTGCCGATTGGCAATATAGTAAGATTTATACCAAATCTTTAGTGGAAGGCATTACAACTTCCGCTGAGATGATGGATATTTTGATGCGTCGAGGTGTTATTGGTCCAGAATTTGAACAGCGTCAAAGAGAGTTGTCGGATAATTTAGCTGCTAAAGTTTTGGAACTTCAAACTACTGATGGTGTAGACGAAAAACAAATGTTGGCTATGGCAGTAGCTAATGCTCGAGAAGAGTTGTTTAATTGGAATCAAAGGCTTAATGGCCCAATGTCTAATACTTGTGAACAAATAGCAGATGATGCACGATTAGAATATTTAACATCACGAATGGTTGAGCATGAAGATGGTTCTAAATTTTGGGAATCTTATGAAGATTTTCTTAAGGAGCGAAGTCAGGCTTTGGCTGTTAGAGCGCGATTTGAAGTTATGCTTTATTTGCAGGGATTGGAATCTAATTTTATGGAACAAACCCCAGAAGCTGTAGCTATGAAGGAAGTTGAATCTGAATTGAAAAAGAAGGCTACTAAAGCTATTGAAGATTTGGCTAAAAAACAAGAAGAGGAAGATAAGAAGAAGTTAGAATCGAAGTCTAAAACAGATAAGCCTAAAAGAAAAAGAACCACTAGGAAAAAATCTACTAAAAAATCTTCGGAGTAAAAATGCAATTAACTCATGAAGAGGTGGAGGAATACTTGGAGTTTATTTCTATAGGCTCTAAAATAACAGACATTGATAGTAAAGGTGTTTTATTTAAATACCCGAATATGTATTTAAGAATGCTCTCTAGACGTGTATATAAGTCTGATTATAATACTGCCATTGAAGAAGGGTTGTTGACTTATGAACAGATGGCAGATGTAATTAAACAGCGAAATTTAATTGATGAATCTGAACGAAAGAAATTAACTAAATTAGAATCTCAGATAGAAGCTCAGAAAGTATTATTAGCTAAGACTACTAGAGTTAAGGCTAATCAAGATCGTATAAAAGGTATTATAGTGGATTTAGAAAAACAAAAATCTAAGATTGAAGCAAAAGAAAGATCAAAATTCGCTATGACTGCCGAAACGCGAGCCGAGGAAGCTAAGATTTTATTTTTATGTTATAGTAGTACTTTTGATGTTAATACTGATAAGTTATACTGGGATAGTTTGGAAGATTTTGAAAATGAATCCGATTATATATTTCGACAAGCTGTTTTGTCAGAATTTATAAGTTTTTATACAGGCATAAGAACACCTGTAATAAGAGCTATTGCTCGTAGTAATTTATGGAGGATTAAATACATTACTAGTGTAAAAACTGGAGATCCATTATTTAATGTGCCGATTTCTGAATATACTGGTGATATGTTGAATTTGGTGTATTGGTCTCATTATTATCAGAACATAAACGAAATGATGCCCGAAGATCAACCACCAGATGATATTATTGAAGATGATGAGGCTTTGGACGCTTTTATGCAAGATTATCATAATGAAAGGTCTAAGGATATTGCAGAGCGGAAACATAGGAAAGGCAATAAAGGCATTCTGTCGGCTTTTAATCAAGAAGAGGTAATTGTAGCTCGAACTAATGAGTTGTTTGAAGATATCGAGTTTGATGAACCCAGAGAAGCGGCAGCAATTAAAAATAAGGCATTAGTTCAAAAGAAAACACGCCTAAGATAACCTATATAATACAGGCTCAGATAGGTAGGGAAATTTTTAGTTTTAGTGACTAGGGCATATACAGATACATAATTGTATATAGGGGGGATGAGCCTTGCCAGTCCAAGAGTTCAATTTTAATATAAAATCACAACCTATTGGAGATGAGGCTAAAAGTCTTATCAAAGCATTAAATGATTTGAAACAAATCATAACCACTAAGCAACCGACTTCTGTGGATGTGGATACGTCTGCTCTTGAAAAGTCAATTAATAAACTTATTGGTAGTTTAGATAAACAGAGTGGTGATTTTGGTAAGAAACTAAAAGAAGTAGCCGATCAGCTCAAAGTTATACCAAAAGTTGAAGGCGATGTCTCAACTCCAGATATAAAACTATTAGATCAAAGTTTGAAAACTTTGTCTAAAAAATTAGATAAACTTTCCGCGGAAGATTTGTCTAAAAAAGTGGCTATAGTTGATTTAGAAACTGCTCCAGTAAAACGCGGTGGCAAGTTAGCTGGTAAAACGGATTTTATTACTCAAGTAGGTGTTATTGAGGCTACACTTAAAGATATTCTTACTAAAACCGCTGAGGAGTTACAAAAAGCCGGTAAGATTAAAGAAATTAATATTAAGCCATCCACTGGTATGACAGAAGTGGATTATAAAAAGATATTTGAAGATATTGTTAAAAAGGGATTTAAACCTGTAGATTTTAATAAGTTAGTTAAACAAGGCAAACCTTTCGAAGAAGCTATGAAGGAAGTAGGTGATATTCTTAAGGATTCGGCTATTGTTGCAGGTCATAATTTAGTTAGTTTTGATGCCAAGGTGCTTGATGCGGCTTTAAAACAAGCTAAAGTAGATATAGATCTTGCTGGTAAAGAGTATTTAGATACAGTAAGAGAAGCTAGAAAAGCATTTCCAACTCGTAAAAGTCACGCATTGGAATCTTATGAAAAAGATTTAGTTGATGCGGGAAAGACATATAGTGGTGTGGCTCATGAAGCAGCTCATGATGTTGCTGTTACTGCGGATGTTATGAAAGCGTTGGCTAAAAGTAGTAAAGAATTAGAAGCTGCTGAAAATAATTTAGGTAATTTATTTGAGCAAGTTTCAAATAAAATAACCGGATTGTTTACATCATTAACTAGAACAGAAGAAAATCTGAGTAATTTTAGTGATATTATATCGAAAGATGTTAATGCTTTTAAAGCATTTAATAATACTGTTACAGCTACAGATCAAAGTTTGGCTGAATTGACAGGTAAAGCTGATCAAGCAGCAAGAATTACTTCTGATTATGCTAAGAAGGCTAAAATTCAAATAGATGATCTTGCTAAAGTTAGATCTATGCAGGCTGCTGTATTTAAAGAGTCAACAGTTTATCCTACTGGACCTGATGTATCATATAAGCAAACTTTTTATCCTGGTGTTAAGGCAAATAAAAAGATGGAAGTTCTTGTTGATAATTTGTCTAAATCACTAAATAAACTTCAAACAAATATTGTTAAATCATTAGAAGGTGGTTTACGAAGTGGATGGAAAGTTCTTCAGGGTGAGCAAGGCGAAAAATTTCAACTTGGTAAAGGTGGTAGAGAATGGGAACTTACTGTTGTAGATGTAAATAAAATACGTAGACAGTTAAAGCAGTTTAATGTAAATTTGGGCCCTGATGTTGATCCTAGAGACGCTATTCAAGCTTATAAAGAAGCTTTTGTTAAAAGAGAAGAGAGTCGTACAGAAACAAGGGAAGATGTTGCTGCTAAGGTAGAACGGTGGTTATCTCGTGTAAATCCAGAAGATTTAAGTAAATTTTCTGATACTACTAAATTATTAGCTGAACAAGTAAAAGGCGGTAAACTTACTGGAGCACAATTGGCGAATGCTCCTGCCCTACAAGATATTTATAAAGCTACTGTTTTAGAAACTAAGGCGATTGATGATTTACGTAAACAATTTTTTAAAACTATAACAGTGCCAGCTGCCAGATTGACAGCACAGGGCACTTTAGGTATAGAAACTAAATATGGAGCGGAAAGATCACTTGCTAATTTTGCTACCATAACAACTGGTTTAGAAAGATTGGCACAAGAGTTTAAATCACTTGGTGGTGATTATAATGAATATTTACGTCAACTTAATAGAATAATTGAATTACCTTTTAGACCGGATCCATCAAAACAACCTGAAAAATTTAAAGCCACTGGAGATTTAGCTACTGAATTAATACAAAGAGTTAAATCAGTTGGTGGTAAAGAACTTATTTATAAAGGTTTGAGCGAAGCCGTGCAGTTACGTATGACTGAACGTGGTATGCCAACAGAGGGTTTTGATACTACTTATAGATCATTGGCTCAGTTAGAGGAACAGGCATCTAAATTAGGTGTAACATCTTTGGATGTAGCTAAAGCGTTAGATCAAGTAAATTTTGAAAATTTTTATGATGTATTAGATAGATTATATCAAACTGGTAAAACACCGTTTATAACTGAAAAAGCTAAAGGTATTAGTGGGGCAGAAGGAGAACGAAGTGTAAGACAAATTGCTAAAATAAAAGATGAATTGTTAGGTATAATGCCTTTGGTTGAACCTGGTAGACCAAAGAGACGCGCGTATGACGAAGACGTAGTTAAGATTTTGACACGTAAAGTTGCAAGTGCTAACCCATATGCTACTACTTTAAGGCCAGCAGAGCAAAAGAAACATATTGTTGATGTTGCGTTAGCTTGGCAAGAAATGGCTGATAATGCTCGCAAATTGGGCAGACCCGGGTTATATGCTAATGCCCCGGGTTTAGGTATTCCTGAAGCTAAACCTATTGATTTGAGTGATTCCGCTAGTTCTCAAATTAACGAGTTTAATAAAACCTCTGCATCTGCCTTAAGAGATCTAAATAAAACTGTAGTTAGTGCGAGTACGGCTGGTATTAGAGGATTAGCTCCTTTTGAGAAATTTAGCTCTATTAGTCGTCAAATGTCTTATTCCGCTAATGCTTTAGTTGGTGCATTACCCAAAGGTGGTTTTGAGTTACCTTCTCTTGTAAGTGAACGAGAGAGTGGTATGATAGAAGCTGGTAAATATGGTAAGGGTGGGTATGGTTTAAATGTATTAACAGAGTTGCGTAATACTGCTGCAACGTTCGAAGATCAAATAGTTATATCTGGTAGATTAGCTGAGGCTTTTACTCGTATAGTCAAGCCTTTAGTGGGGCCAGCCGCATCTATGATACAAGATATTGGTGGAATGGAACGTGGTAAATTAGTAGGAGCTACAGCTAGGGGTAAAGCGTTAGAAGCTGAAGCTCGTGGTATGGATCCTAAAGATTTTGAAAAGTTAGTGGGTAAAGTAACTTCTAAATATCAGGATATACTTGGAGTACCTAAAACTTATCAAGGACGAGCAGATATTGCACAGATATCTGAAGAAATACAAAATGTTATGAGAATGCATCGTGGTGAATCAATTGAGGTGCAAACTGCAAAATTAAGTGAAACATTTTTGAATTATTTTGGTAGAAAGTTATCTACAAGGTTTGGAACTAAAGGTGTTTCAGTTACTCCAGGTAAAATTCCTACAGATATACAAGAAGTTCGAGATGTTGCTCAAGCTATGGCTGGTGGTTTAGTAGCAAAAGTTGAGCCTGGTGCAGGTTTAGGTTTTGCCAAAATGCCTAAAAGCGTAGGCGAAATGATAGCCGATATGTTAGAAAAGACTTTATCAGGTGAAGATCTTGGTTGGGCAGATATGTTTAGTCAAGAAGTGCTTAGTGATTTGATAGATAAATTACGGGCTTCGGGTAATAAATTTATAATTGATTTATTTACTGATGTAAACTATGGTATAGTTTCAAAACGTGAAGCTGAAAAGCAGCGTAAACTATTTGAAGAAACTGCTAATGTATATAGTAAACTTTTTGGTAAGTCTTTGATGGGTGGTGTTAAAGGCATAGAACAAGTTCAAGAGGACTATGTAGATAAATTAGGTGAAGCTCCTTTTAAGTTACAACCAATAGAAGCTAGAATTAGTGCACGCGGTATAGCTAAGCGTGGGTTAATGCCTGAAGTACTTGAAGGTATGGTGAATAATTTAATAGGGTCATTAAAAGAGTCTACAACTATAAAAAATGTTGATTTAACGGCGGATCCTGTTGTTCGTAAAAAAATGAACGAATATTTGAGGGCTTTAACATATTCTGCATTAGACACGTCAGAGCAGGAAGCTGTTGCTAAAAGATTACATGTTGAGGGAGCTAGTGATCAGGATATAAAACGACTGAAAGAATTTGAAAAGCAATGGTCTGTTTATACTGATGTTGTTGATGAATATGGAAAAACAATTAAAAGTTTTGATGGAAAAACAATTAAAAGTTTTGTTGCACCAAAATTTTTACAAATTGTTGAAGAACCACATATATATAAAGAATGGTCAGAACGTGACATTGCTAAGGGTGTTAAAGGTGAGAAATTAAATTTTCAAGCTTTTGCTGCTTATGCTGGTGTTTTTGGAGAAGGTTCTAAGATGATGGATGAACTTTCTCAATCTACATCATTAGCTTCACGAGAAGGTTGGGAATTAATAAGAGCTTTACAGATGTTGGATCCTTCTATGAAAAATTTAGCTAAAACTATGACCGAAAGTTTGAAAACTGTGAAGTTAAGTGATGTGGATGTTTTCACTGGCCGTACAGCAGAAATTGGAGAACTAGAGGATACCATTTTTGATGTTGGTAAATTTCCAGCACCTTTTAAATTAAAAATTCCATCTACTGCTCCGGGCAAATTGGGTGAATTTGAAGATCTTTATGTACCTGGCCCTGCTGCACGTGCCACTTATGCTGAAGAATTGATGGGGGGACGTGTATCTCCTACTAATATAGCGAGATATTTGAGTAATTTAGTTGAAAGAGCTAAAAATGTTGAAAATTTAATGGCGCTTTCTAAGGAAGGCGAGTTGGATCTAAACGATGAATCGGCTCGAAAATTCGCTAATACAATAAGAGCAGAGCTTACTGAAAAATTGACTTCTACTTATAAAGAATTTGCAGGCATTGAGAAAAAACAAGTTGTTACTCCTGCAAATATTGAATTTATGCAGAACTATATAGATCAATTGAAAAAAGCTCTTTCTCCAATACGTCATGTAGCTCCAATATACATGACTGCTGAAGCTAAACGCGGTAATTTAAGGTCTCAAACGGAATTAGAGTCTGTGGAATCTTACGAGCGACAGTTAAGAAAAACAGATCCTGACAAAATGTATAGTAAACTACTTAGTCGTATTATGGATATTTTGATTGGGGCTCATCCAGAATCATTGAAATTTGAGGAATCAAAGATAGAAAGGGCTAGAAAGAAATTTACAGAAACTGGTGCTGTTCCTAAAGAATACGCTAAGCAATTTCAAAATTTAGGTAAGTTTTATGAAAATGATTTCGACAAGATGTTAAATGCTTTTCAAAAGCGAGTTGAGGAAAGGCGTGGCGCTCGCGCTGCTTTTGATATAGAGTTAGAAGCGGGAAACTTGAAAGAGTTTGCAGATAATATTGGTATTAATTTGTATATGACTGTAAAAGAATCTCTTGAAAGAGCTTTACAATCATTAAGTCGTGCTAGAGTTTCTTATTATGAGGAGTTAGCTAAGCAGGTTATTGGACCAAAGCATGGTATAGAACAAACATTTTTCCAGAGAACTATACCACACAGTGTAACAGCTAAAGCGGTTACTGCTATAACAGATAAGACAAAAGAACTTGATAAAGCTATTGCTGATTTATCTAGTCGAGGTGGGTCTAATTTTGATAATATAATTAATAAACTTAAAGAGATAAAGAAAGAACATGTTGAATATATAGAAAAAGCTAAGCAGTTAGGTATGCCTGTTCTTAAAGAAGGTGAAATTGGTATACATCCAGAGATGGCTAAGCAAATTAAATTAAAGCAGGCTGGTCGTGAAACCGATTTGTTTAAATTACTTTCTGAACAATTAGAAGAAGCCTATGTAACTACTGTACGCTATCCGTTCACAGGTACGCTCAGTGTTCAACCACATAAAGCCAAATTGATGGAAACCGATTTAGCACGCCACTCATTAGCTGTGCCAGGCGCTCCAGAGATGAATATTGCTGATATGATCGAGGAGGTAATTAAACCTTTAAGAGAGCATATTGACAAATTAGTATCTGAACGAGAACAATTGTGGGAACGTGGTGGGGACGATGTAGTACAAAAAACAGCTGAGTTATCCAAAGAGATTGAAGGATTAATATCATTAACTAAAGAATTGACTCCTAAATTTGTAAATATGGAGCAGAAACTTGATTTTGACGGTGACGCTTTATTTTTACATACTGGTCAAGTTGAAGAATCTCGCCAGGAAATAAAAAAGCATTTTGACGCCTTAGGCAGTGATGTTACATCTGTAAGATCTTTGTTTAATACTTTATTTACTGCTGTTGAAGAAACTAATGTAAAAGCTATATCTAAAATGGCATATATATATAGTAAAAAATACCCAGCTGAAAAAGGGTTTAAATTTTTAGAAAAACCTTATATTGAAAAAGAAGTTAAAAATCTTAATTTGAATGAAGTATTAAAATCATTATCTACTTATAGTGCTAAAGGTGTAGAATTTAGTGATTGGATTAATAATTATTTAAATACGCAAGTATTTCCAGAAGTATTTCGAAAAGCTGGTGGGACTGAAGTAGAAAGATCAGCTTTTGCTAAAAAGGCTACTGCAGCTTTTACTGGTGGTGGGTCTGGAATACCAATGGGCCCAGAAGCTGGAGAATTTGAAAAAACAGCATCCAAATTACTAGAAGAGTTAATTAGACGTCGTTTATGGGAACAGAAATACAGTGACGCTATTGTAGGTCAATTATATAAATTACAAACTGGTCAAACTGTTGAAGGTATTAGTAGAATTGCTCGTTTGAGTGAGCTTGAAACTGGTTTTGGCGCTGGGTTAGCTGGGACTGGTAAACAAAAATTTTCGCCTGCTGCTGAGTTTTTAGAAAGATGGCCTAAAGAAAGTATAGTGCTGGGAAATAGACCTGTTCAAGAATTTGCTGCTCGCATGAATGAAATTTTAAGATTTGTTATTCAGAAAGGTCTTGATGAAAAGCATGCTGGTGTGGAAGCTGTTGGTAAGCATATTATAGCCAATGTTGGTAAAAAAGGCGGTGCACAGGTTATAATGGCTATTATGGAAAAAGAAAGATATCAATTTAAAGAGCTACGGAAATTTAATGATCAAATAAAGCAGGAAGCTAAACTTAGATTAGGTAAACATCCAACCGAAACTCTTCGAGAAGAATTGAAACGATTTCAGCCTGATATATCTGAAGATATATTAGCTGGCATGTCAAGACAGGAATTGATCGATAAGATAACTAAACAAATTGATTTAAGCGCTGTATTTGAAGAATTATTTAGAATGATTAAACGGCAGGCTATAAAAGGTTATGTAAAAGAATTACGCGGTAAATTGGAAGAAATGCCGGTTGAAAGAAGAGCTAAAACTGAAGCCGAAGTAGCTCGTATGGGTGGTTTTGAACCTTATGCTCGTAAAAAGATAGAAGAGGAAGCTAGCACTGAAAGTGGTATAAGTATACTTAAATATGTTACTTCTAATCTGGAACCATTATATAAATTAAGAACTAGTATGGAAAATATTGGTACAATAGCAGAACGTACTAGTATTAAGCCAGAGGTTGATATTGTTTTACCTGAACAGAAAAGAGAGGCTGACCGCCTTAAAGAGGTTTATGAGAACACTTTAAAAACAGCTCATGTATTATCTAGGTCTATGGAAAGTATAGTATCTGGTGCTCAGGGTGGAGCCCATGCTATGATGGTGTTGAGTTCAGTTCAAAAGAGACTAGAAGAACTTAGTGCTATAGCTAAAAGAGCTGAAGAATTAGGTTTGCCTATGGGTGCTGGTGTGCCTTTACCAACAAAACGTATGGAGTATGCTGGTGGGGCTTATATGGCTGAAGCTCCAGTTCTTTTTGAAGATATATGGTCTAAAGCTATAATGTCTCAAACTAAATCAGGACCTATAGAACAATTAGATCCTATGGAATCATGGAATAAAAATGTTGAGCGGTTGAATAAAGTTAAGAGACAAACTGAAAATGAATTAGAAAGCCTATCACAGACGCTTGGTATTCCGATGATAGGTAAAGAAGAAAAGAACAAAGTTTTCTTTGAATTTGGTGAGAAAAATGAAGATGTAGTAAAATCTATAGATCTTAGATCTAAAGCTTTTGGCGAATTTCTTGCTCTGAAACAACCTGATTTAACCCCAGAACAGGTAAAAAAGTCCACTGATGAATATGCTAAATTTATGAAAGATTTACTTAAGTTTCAGGTATCAATGTCTGAGCAAGCTAGACGTGTATCTGAAGCTATGAAGGCAGTTCCATTTCAGAAAACCTATCTAGAAAAATCATTCGCTGGCTTGGCTTCTCGAGCCGGAAAATCCCCAACCGAAATAGCAAATGAAATGTCATCTATGGAAGAGTCATCTTCTAAAGCATTTGATAAAGAGATAGTCGCTAAAAGAGAACAACGTTTGCAAGATATACAAGATTATTTTGCTAAGCAACGAACATCAACAGCTCAATCTATGATAGATGTAGCAGCCATTGATCAACCGCAGGTAATACCTGATAGAGATCTTGCTGATAAGGTTAGACAGGCCGCACAGGATTCTATACAACAAATAGCCGAAGTTGTTAATGAAACAGTCGTGTATAAAACTAGACAGGCTTTGAAAGGTTTGGAACGTAGAGCTGGTGGTGAGGCTCCGACTGGTGGTGAGGAAAAAAGATTAGCTGAATTATATCGTGCTAGTGGTATAGCTGGTGGTGGTGGTTACGGAGGTGTGCCACAACCGGAAGCTATTTTAAGACAAATGCTCGGGTTAACCGAACCTAATATGCTTATGGAAGCAACTGCTTTTAGAGGCACCGCTTTACATAGACGTAAGCAATTAGAAATGGGCCGTGAGTATAAACAATTTGGTGGGTTTGAGTTAGAAGGTTTGACCAGATATATTGAAGAGGGTCAAGATTTAATGACTGGGCATTTTGATGTAATTTATAAAGAATCTGAAGATGCTCAGCGAAAATTGGCCGATATTAAAACTATTTATAGTGGTAGAACTTTTCAGGCGCTAGAGACTTTGGCTAATAATATTAGTAAAGGTGGTATAACTTTAGATTCAGCGTTAAAGAAATTTGAAGAAAGTCAATCTGCTTTTGACAAAGAGTTAGCTAGAAGATTGAATAATTATATTAGCCAAATTAATTTTTATTTAGAATCTAATAAAGATGCTATTGGAGAAATTATTTTAGTTAGTGCGGAAGATCCTACTAAAGAAGCTAAAATCGAAATTGGTGGATTTGATCCAGCATTATTTGCTAAGGATATTCAAGTAGTAAAAGATGCGAAAATGAAAGTAGCTGAATTATTAGAGGCATTATCTAAGACAGATGATCCTGAAACAATAAAATCTTTATTTGGTGATTATAAAGGTGTCTATGAATCTTTAGTTGATAAGTTAGGTGAAGTTACATTTGAAACCGTATCAGCCGCGTTGCCAACCAGACCTACTTTTGAAGTACTTGAACAGTCACGTTTAAAAAGTTGGGAAGAATTTGCTTCTACTTTAAATAAGGAAGATCAAGATTTATTTGAAAAGCTAAGCGCTGAATATTTAACAGCGTTTGAAAGAATGCGCGGCCCTCGTGCTGAGAAAGTATTTAAGAAATGGCGTATGGAAGGTGTTCCAGCTGGTGGTGCGGGAGCTCCACCTGCGGGAGGAGCTCCTCCTGGTGGAGCTGGAGGCGGTGGTTTTGATGATGATGAGTTTAGTGAGTTTAATAAAAAAATACAAGCTATTTTAAATAAGTTGCGTCAGGGCATTGAGATTGATCCTAGTGAAGTGCTAAGATTGATGGAGATGTATGAGCAGGTGCGTAGGCGTTTTAATGAATTAATTGGTAGTAGAGATCCAAAATTATTTAAGGATATGACTGCTAAATATCAAAAATTAATCGAGGAAATTAAACAAACAGTATCTACAGAATATAAAGGCGGATTTGAATCAGCTTATAGAATGTATAATATGCGAGAAAAAGTTGATTCTAATATGGCTGATAATCTTAAAAAGATGGAGAAAGATTATAGTCGATTCAGAACTTTAGATATTGAAACTGAAGCACCAGATAGACCGGAAGCAATGCATAAGAATTTAAAGGCTTTATTTGAAGTGGCTCGCCGAAGGCATGGTCTTGTTGGATCTGATACTAAAAAGTTTGGTGCTGATATTGAAAGTTTGATTAAATCAGTGACAGAAGAAGGACCTGGTTTAGATATTTCACGTCAAATAATTGACGCTGTAGATAAATTACCAAAAGAAAAACGTGGGTACACAGTAAGTATATGGAAACATTATAGGAAGGCCGTAAGCGAATACTTTTTGAAAGAATTAGATAGATTACAAGAAGAAATTGAAAGTGCTCGAACTGAAGATGAGGCTCGTGAATCTTATGCTCAGTATGAAAAAACGCTTCGTCGTTTTAGAGAAACTATAGTTAAGAATTTAGGTAAAGCTAGTGATATATATACAGAAAAAGGATTTGGCGGGACCCGCGAATTTGTGGATCCAGGATTAGCAAGATTAACTGGTACTTTTAGAACTAAGGATGAAATCTCTGAAATTGCTCGAGCAAGTTCAAGATTATCAGGTGAGTTTCAACCTATAGTTGATATGCTTATAGGTGAAGGTTCTGGAGAAGATATCGAAGCATTAGTACCACCTATTGAAAAAGTACGACGTGCATTCGAAATGTTGACTTCTGATGCAGAGGAATTTAAAAAGGCATTAACTGATGAAGACGCTTTTAGAAGATTTGGTGATCAAATAGCTAAACAGTGGGATTTTACTAAAACTGTTAAAGGTGTTACTCAGTTAAGAGCCGCTTTGGAATCCTGGAATAGAATGCAAGTATCGGGTATTGGTGATGTTGGTCCCAGTGCTTCTTATACCGAAGCTCAGCGTAAAAATATAGAAGAAACAATAAAACTACTCAGACAGTTGGAGAAATCATTTGTACCAGCTGGTGGTGCATCCGCATCTGAAATGGGATTAGTTGGAGTACCAGGTTTTTTATCTACATCAGAGCAAGAGGCGTTGCATAAAAGAAATATAGCAATGACTCGTAAGTATTTTGCTACACCTGAAGAAGAAGGTGGCCCAGAAAGAGGCCGAGCATTTACTTATAGATATAAGATAGTTGATCCTGCAACAAAGCAGGCAGTGCGTAACGTGGCCGAAGAATTTAGAAGTATGGGTGATGCTGTAGATAATACCGGTAGAAAGATGGGTGTGTTCAGCCAAAAAACTGAAGATTTATTAAAACAATTTCAAGAAAGGCGTGGATTTGGGCAGGCATTCGGTCGTGTTATTAGATGGGGTTTAGCAAGTAACGTGGTTTATGGTTCTGTAAAAGCCCTTAAAGGCATGGTTAATGTTATAAGTGATGTGGAATACGGTATTGCTGTTCTACGCCAAGTTATGAGTCCATTAGAGACTGATTTTGACGGGCTTACAATGTCTGCTGTGGGATTTGCTAAAGATTTTGGTTTGCCTATACAACAGGTGATTGATTCAATGCGGGTGTTTGCTCAGCAAGGTTTGCAACAATCAAAAGTTATTGATAGAACACGTACGTCATCATTAGCTGCAAATGTTACTACGCTGAATGCGTCTGATGCTACTGAAGCGTTAACTGCTGCTACAAGAGTATATGGTCGTGAAGCTCAAAGTACGGTTAGATATTTAGATTCTTGGAGTCAAGTTGAAGCGCGTCATGCTATTACATCCGCTGATTTAGCTAATGCTATGAAAAAAGCAGGTGCATCTGCTAAAACTTCTGGTGTAGAATTTGATCAATTAAACGCTATTATTACAGGTATTGGTGAGACTTCACGTCAAACTGGTAAAGAAATTGGTACCTCTTTAAGATTTATGTTTAGACGATTGCAAGGTGAAAAAGGACCACAAGAGTTAGCAAAGTTAGGAATACCTGTTATTGGAGAATCCGGTGATATTAGATCAGCTTTTAATATTTTAGGAGATTTAGCAGATAAATGGGACGAAATGACAATGGCCCAAAGACTGTCAGTGGCGCAAGCTATTGGTGGTCGTCGTCATTATAATAGTTTAATTATTTTAATGGATCATTGGGCAGATGTATTAGATACATTACAAGATAGTATAAACTCTAAAGGTGCTGCAGAAAGACGAAATGCTATCGTAATGGATACGTATGCTAAAAAATTACAACAAGTTAGAGGAGCGCTTGTTGAATTACAAGTTCAATTTGGTAAGATAGCGTTGCCTGTAGCAAAAGGTGTTTTGACTGGTATAAAAATTGTATTAGAAACTTTTGCTAATATCCCAGTAGGTGTAAAAGCAGCTGCTTTAGCAGTAGCTGGCTTTTTTGCATTAGTAGGTAAGGGTGAAGGATTGATTCAAGGTTTTTCTGATAGATTTACACAATTCGGCAATATGATGGGTGATTTCTTTAGTCAATTAAGCAAACAGTTTAAAATAGGTTTGTTTGAAACTTTTGGAAAATTACCTAGAGGATTAGCTGATATTGATACAAAAGGATTAAAAACAATAATGGACGCCACTGGTTTACGTGATATGGAATCTGTTTTAGGTAAGGGTGCTTATTTGTTAACTCAGTTTGGTCGAAGTTGGAATGATATGATGTCTGAAATAGCTTATGGCGGCGCCTCTATTTCAGAAGCGTTAGAAAAAGTATTTGGTGGAGCGGCCAGCGGTTTGTCTTTATTGACTGAAACTCTTTTAGGTAAAGGCGGTCCTTTGGCTGGTATAGCAGCTACTATAACTGGTGGTTTATCTATTGGTTTTAAATCTTTTAGTGAGATTATGGAAAAAATTGCTAAAGTCATGGGAGTTCCTGCTGAAAAACTAGCTGAGTGGACACAGGGTAATACTAGTTTTGTGAAATCTGTTGCTCCTATGATAGCGTCTTTAGCTGGATTAGTGCCAGTGACTGGTAAAGTTATTGATCAATTCAAAAAATTAGCATTTTCAGCTGAGGAATATGAAAAATCAACGGCTGGACTACAGCGTAAATTAGATGGTGAATTAGAAACTATTAGAAATTTAGGTCGAATGTACGATAATTTGGAAAAAAATATAAGTAAAATAGCGGAAATACGTAAACCTGAAGTTGAACAAAGATCTATTGAACGTGGGGAATATAAAGGCCCTATTAGAGAAATGGCAAAGCAATTTCAAGATGCTCAAAAATTTGGTAATGAATTAGCATCCACTAATTATTCTCTTGTAGAAAGTTTTGATAAATTTGGAAATGCGATTTTAAAAACTAGTGCTGATTTCGAAGATTATATTAAGATTTTGGAATCCGCTAAAATACAAGAAATAGCTGAAAATCAGGCAGGTATACTTGAAAAATATATAAGTGATTTAACTGAACGGGGTGGTACTGAAACTCTTAAATATGAATTTAGAAGATTTATTAGTGAAATACCAGCATTGGGTCCAGTATTAGGTAAAGGTATAAAAGTATCACCAGCTAAAGAACTTGAAGTGGCTAAGAATAGAATGAATGAAATTGTTAAAGCCGCGGAAAAATTTCCAATGTCACCTGGTTTTGACGCAATGTTTAATAAATATAATGATCAGTTAGAAAAAACTAGATCTAAATATAATGAAGTTTATGAAAGTTTTAAAAGAGTGTTGACTGGAATTGATACAACAGGTTTGTCAGCTGAACAGATAAAACGCATTTTTGATAGACCAGAATTTAAAGAAGGATTTAAATTGATGGTTGAATTAGAGCCTAGATTAAGAGATGAAGAATTAGAAGGTATTGATTGGGAAGATATTTTAGGTGTGGAAATACTTAGGCGTATATATCCAGATATACAGTTTGATTTTGCAGCACCATTAACTAAAGAATTATTACAAGAAAGGAAGTTGATAAAACGAGCAGGTGAAGCTTTTGCTGGAGATGTTGTATTGTTTATGGAAGGATTACCTAGCAAAATAGATGTTGCGGGTAGGCAAGGTGTATTAAAGTTTACTGATACTATGGGATGGGTTGTTGAGTATGTAAGTAAAGAAATGCGAACAATACAACAAATACCTTATGAAGACGTTTCTAAATTTGTAGATTCAATATTTCCTACTAAATTGATGGGAGATAGATTAGTTGAGAATTTAGAATTGTTAGAAGAGCAGTTAACTGGCGCCGCTGCTGGTATGGTTGGTATAACAGATAAGGAGTTTAAGAGATCTTTTAATTTAGGTGAAAGATTTTTTAGTCAGATACCTACTACTACTTTATTGCAAACCGGTAAAGGATATAATCCTATGACTGGTACTTTTGGTGAGCCAGAATATAAGGCTGGGTATAGAGATTTGATTAAAAAGTATTTCTTTGATCCGATGGATGAGTTGCGTAGTTTAATCGAATTACCAAAAGAACGTGGTGAAGCTGGTGCTGGTGTTGGTCCTGGTGTAGCAGAAGATTTAGCTAATTTACAAAGAACTCTTCAAAATAATCAGGTAGTAGTGCAGTACAATGCTTTATTTGAAGATTTGACCAAGACGTTAGCAGAGGGTAGTAGAAATTTAAAAGAAAATTTAGCTGCTGAAGAAGCTAGATACCAATATTTAACACAAGCTGGTGGTATTTTAAGAGGACTTCCTGAAGGATTGAATGATATTGAGACAGGAGTTCGTGATTTTACTGAACTTTCGGCTCAACAACGGTTGTTGTTTAAGGAACAATTTAAACCGCCTTCTGAGAGAGAATTTACTAATTTACGTAGAAATTATGAAAAGACTAAGTTACAAAGGGATTCCAAATTAGAGTCATTAATAGCTACTCGTCGAGCTAAAGTTCAGTTAGAAACTATACGTGAACAAGCTAAGGGGTTTGGTGTAGCTATGCCTGCCGCGGATTTAATGAGTATTACTCAATCCATTGTCAAAAGCGGCGGGGATAAGACTGCTATGCCAATAGTTAATGAACTTCAAAATGTAACTACCAATACTGGTGAAACTGTACAAAAATTAGATGATTTGTTAATAGCAATGAAATCACCTCAAGGTGCTAGTATTATTGGTAAAGAAGTGGCCGCTGTAGTAGAAGGCATAGATAAGTCTTTGAATAAAAGTGGTTTGTTGTCTGGCACAAGAGAATTTTTGGATATTGGTAACGTTCCTGAAAAAATTGATCGTTTGTTTAAGATGAGAACAGCTTATGCTGATAGACCAGAGTTAACTAGAGTTATTGATGCTGGTATAGATAGAGCAGTTCAGTTGTTAGAAAAACGAGTTGGTCCAGAACGAGTGTTGAATATGCTTAACATGCGTGAATCTCAACGTATGGGAGAAATACCCTCACCGTATGATATGCTCAAACGATTAACTTCTCCGGATATCTATAAACGATATGAAGGTCGCCTTACATCAGCCGAATATGTAAAACGTTCTATGGGTGGTGTTGGTGTGAAAGAATTTATGCAGGCTATGGCACGTACTGGTGGGCTGGAAAGGTTTTCTATTGGTGAAAAATTAGTTAAGGGTGTTTCTGATATTGGACATGATTTTTTTAAAATGTTTGGTATTTATTTTAAAGGTTCTTTGGCTAGATATCAGCCTAGTACTGATTATCAAAGAATGCAAGGTAGTTCCGAATATAAAGAATTGTCTAAAGCTATTCAAGATCAAACTAATATCAGTGTAACCACTTCTAAAAATTTGATGGGGTTATTTGCTGGTTATGCTGGTTTTCAAGATATTATGAGGAGAGCTGCTCGTAGAGAAGAGCGTTTTTATGATGTTCAAATACGGGAAGCCCGCGGACGTCAAAAAGAAGTGGTTGAGAAGTTTAGGGCAGGTGAATTACCACAGGATGAATTTAAAAAGTCTATGAGAAGTATCGCGGTAGAAATTAAGAAGTTAACAGCTGAACGTGCAAAAGCTGGAGAAAAAGCTGAAGAAAGAGCAACACAGGAAGCTATAGGTGTTATTGCTACAGCTAGCACTGGCTTCGCTAAAGCTTTAGGTTTTAGTGAAGAAAAATTGAAATTTTTAGGTAAATCTGCTGTGGGGGCTGTTATAGCTTGGAACGCATGGAGTAGCCTAACTGGTAAGGAGATGCCAGAAGTTGTTAAAACAGCGAGTGAAAAAGCTAAACAGTACGCTAAAGATCTTGGTGAAAAAGCACCTGGTTGGTTTGATAAAGCATTTGGAGTTATAGGTAAGTGGACTGGTTTTGGATTTGGTACTACTGCTGGTGGTTTGGGAGCCGCATTAAAAGCCGTTGAAAAAGATGATGCTGCTAGAAAGAAAACTTTGACTGAGGAAGAGAAGCAAAAAGTAGCTCGTATGAAGGAACTTCAGGTTACAGAAGAGCAATTAAAGAAAACAGATGAAGCTCTTAATCGTATAAAAGATAAAGGATTGGATGAATTAGCTGCTGATAAGCAAGCTTTAAATGTTAATAAAGACCAGTTGACTACATTAATAGCTATTGAAGAAAATACACGTAGAGCAAAAGAAGAATCTGAGAAACAAACTGGTGAAACTGAAAAACAAACTGGTGAAAATAAAAAGCAAACTGGAGAAACTACTAAACAAACCAAAGAAGTTTCTTATACCAAAGAGTTACGTGATAAGTTAGATGAAATTAAAAAAGATAGATTAACTAAAGGTAATGTAGGTACTCAGATAAGAGATTTTCTTACAGTGGCTACACTTGCAGCAAGTGCTAGATATACTGGTGAGTTGGCCGCATTTAATCAAGAATTATCTATGACTGAGGAAAAAACTAAAAAATTAGCGGCGGCTTTTGAACGTTTAATAACTAAATATCCTAACGAAATAGCAGTCGTAATTAAAGATTTGAAGGAGGAACAAAAAGCTAGGGCTGAAGCAGCTGGTACTGGTGTGGAAACAGTTAAAGAATCAAGATTACTTGATACTGAAGAAGCCTATGCTAAAATGATAGATAGATTAGCTGCTTTGGATGATAAATTTGCTGAAGAACTTCGTGGTTTTAATCAAACTATGGATGGTAGTGTTGATAATATTTATTTGGCGGAAGCGGCAGAAAAAATAGCTAAACAAATAGAATCTTTTGGTATATCGATCATCGAATCCGCTATAGATATTGAGACAGATCTGAAATATAATTTACAGCACGTTGGTCAGATGAAAGGTTTGCCTAGATTTGAAGAATTAGATATTGGTAAAACTATGGCTGAATTAACACCAACAGAAAGACTAATGAAGTTGGGCGGTGATGAATGGCAAGGAATGTATAAAGCTTTTCAGATTTTAAGTAAATATCATCAAGGATTAGTGGGTATGGTTAGTTCTAATAATGAAAATATTATGAAAACTAATTATACATTAGCGTCTGAAACTGAGGGTTCTAAAAAATTTGTTGAAGATCAAAAAGATAGATTTGAAAAGCTACAGAAAAGTTATAAAAATTTATTTGATATAAGGCATGGTACTGTTGAGCAGAAAAGATTTGAAGAAATATATGCTCCACATGAAGATACAATACTGGAAAAGGTTGGTAATGTGTTTTCTAGTATTTGGTCTGGGATTAAGTCAGCTATTGGCAATATGGCAGTTTCATATGCAGATATTACTGATGAAACTCTTAGTTATTATGGTCTTGATGTAATAGATCCTAGTAAACATAAGTTTAGTACTACTAAGAAACCAACTACTAAGATGGATAAACAACTTGTAGACACCTATAAAGAGCTATATAATTGGCCAACTAGGGTGTTTGATAAAGCGTTAAAGTGGGTAGGTATGCAGGGTGTTATTCCAGAAACTCAAATGGTGCCTAGTGTAACTGGAAAAATAACCAAACTTCCTGTTGGTATACAAGAAAAGTATGAATCTAAGATAGAAAGTATGTCACGAGGATTAAATAGCCCTAAACTTATAGAGGAGGCTATGAGTGGTCAAAAACGGGCTGTTAAGTTTTTGAAGTATGTGCAAACCACAAATATGCCAGAAGATAAGCGTGATCAATATTTGACTATGGCTACACAAAAACTTGGTGACTTTAATAAACAATTTATAGATCTTCGAAATAGTGCTAGTAAAAACAAATTAGATCAGGTTACTATAAACCTTGCTAACACAGAAGATATAGCTGCGAAAAAGACTGGAATGTGGGCTGCTAATACAGAGCAGTTAGAACAAAAAATGGACCCAGTAAATGAAGCTCTTAATAAATTATCAAATGCATTTGCTAGTGGGTTACATATTTCGCAGTTTATAGGTGAATTAAATAAGTTGGACGAAAGCTTATCAATTAGTGCTAAAACCGCAGAATTAAATACAGATGCCCTAGATAAAATGATGGGTGGAAGTCATCCTTTGGCTAGACAACGACCTACTTATGAAATGATGGTTGGTGCGACTGCTATGGGTAGACCTATGAAAGAGGCTTTTTTTGCAGACAAGTATATGAAGCAGACCTTTGAACGTGCTTATAGTGGAAGACCTGAAACAGCTAAAGATCGTTTGGAAATGGAAACTCAGAAAAGATTAGATACTTTTTATATGAAACAGGATAAAGCTAATCGTGAATTTACTAAGCAATGGCAGAGTTATCAACAAGCTTATGAATCTGCTATTCAGATACAGGAAGCTGCTCGTGGAAAGCCAGGTATGGAAGGTTTAGTAAAGGCCATAGATCCTATGATTGGGAAATTAAAAACTGCATTAGAAGAAGCTCCAGAAATTGTGATGACTGAAGCCGGTGATTTAAGGCGTAAAGGATTTGGGGATGTTTTAAAAGAATTAATAGGGGAAAGAGAAAAAGGAACTAAGGGAGAATTAGGTACTTTATTAGATAAATTTAAAATAGATCCTAAAGATTTTGATCCAGTGATCAAAGGTATAACTGAGTCTGGTAATACTACTGTATCAGCTATATCATCTGGTGTTAGTATTTTACATGATGATTTACGAGCTATAGGTGAGCGCCTTGGTGTCGAATCTAAGAAGGATAATTTTTTAGCTCAATTTATTGGTAGAAAACGGGATTATGAAGTTCGAAGGGAAATTGCTGCACAAAAATATGCAGCTAAAGTAGGTGAATCATTATCTGATACAGAAAATAAAGCTTCTGGTGGTATTATAACAGGACCTGGGGGCCCAACTTCTGATAGTATAATGATGAATGCAAGTCCTGGTGAATATGTTGTTAAAGCTTCTTCTGCTAAAAAGTTGGGTTATGAAGTATTAAGTTATATTAATGAGACTGGTAAATTACCTTCATTTGCTGATGGTGGTTATGCTATAGTTAATGGAAAACTTATAACTTATGACGAATTAGTTAAACAAGAATCTCAAGCCAGATTACGAGCTAGCCGATTGGGTTCAACTGGTTCATATTCAATTAATATAGGTGGTAGAAAGTATGAAATAACAAATACTGGATTACATGAAGTAGACCAAGGATATGTTTATTCCAAGGATATAACTAGTAAACGCGTGGATTTACCATCATATATTAGACAGGTAGATAAAGGTGATCTTAAAAGCTATGGTTTAGACCAGAAAGATATAAGGAATTTGTTATCTAAAGTTTATTATGGTGCAACTAAGCCTGGTTTAGCTGAAACCGATGATTATAGAGTTTATGAGTCTGGTTATGCGCGTGGTTTGACGCAAACTGGGTTTGCTGATAAATATCATGTTCCTACTGATAGTGTTTCAATGTTGGCAGAACAAGCTAAACTTGCATTACCATTTCTTAAAAATTTGAAAGTTGATAAAGAAGGTAATGTTTCTGGTAAATACTATAATTATGGGTTAGATAAATGGAATACTGTGGCTAGTAAGAATTTTATGGAATTTTTAAAAGATGATTATTATGGACCTGATAAAAGTAATATTTATGATGCTGCGATGAAAACTTTGAAGAAATTGGCTGGTCGTAGAGTTACGCCAAACATAGTTGGCTATCGTTTAACCTTTGAATTAAAAGCAGCTGGCGTTGGTACACAAGAAAAGTTAGATAGAATTTTACCAGATAAATATAAAAAATATGGCTATGTCCATAGCGCTTTAGAAACACCGTTAGATGTTACTGATCAAGTAGTAGAAATTTATGAACGAGTGAAGGATGAAGGTAAACGCGCCGGTGGTATGTTTAGAAAAATGTATCAGCAAGGCGGTGATATTCCAGTAATGGTAAGTAATGGTGAATTTTTACTTAATAAAAAAGCCGTTGATTCAGTAGGATTGTCTACGGTTGATGTGATAAACAAAACTGGGAAAATGCCAGGTGCACAGGAGGGTGGTTTAATAAAATCACTTTGGAAAGCTATATTTGGTCAGTCTAAAAAAGAAGATAAAACAATTACTTCGGTATTTCAAGCTTCAGATGTAATTAATAAGCGTAAAAAATCTCAAGCCGAACAGATAAAAGCTATTTTTGGTGAAAAAAAATCTGGTGGGTTAATAGGTTTTAAAGATGGCGGTGGTGTATTATCTACTAAGGCTTACCAAAATGTACATAAGTATTTTGTAGATGAAGAAGCTGAAATGCCCGAATGGAATAAAGAAATAGCTGGACATCTTCGAACAAGAATAAGCAAGATGGAAGATTTAAACGCTTTTTATTTGGCTGAAGATTTAAAGAAGGTTAAAAGCTGGAAAGAATTTTATAATAAAATATTAGATTATGAAGATATTTCTGATAAAGTTTTTGAATCGATGCCGGCTCCGATAGTTTCAAAGAAGGAATCTAAGGACGAGGGCTATAATTTAAAGAGAGGAATGAAAGCCGTTAGTGGCCGAACTCGTGCTGCGCAATTAAAAGAAATTATGGATGCTACTAGATCTCATGGTGGTTTGTTAAAAGGATACGAAGATGGTGGTATAACATATGATGAATTCAAAGAAGGTGTAATTCGATCTCCTAATAAATTAGAAGATTTTTGGCGTGGAATAAAAGAGTTAATACCTTTTGCTAATTATAGGGAAAAAAAGGCAAATGGCCCTTATGCATTGATGAATCAATCAGCTATGCTAGCTGATACGGCTTTACCAACTCCTGGTAAATTGGGCGTTAGTAAGAAATTATTAAGTGCGCTACCAAAGAGAGCTGGATTTCAGAGAATGGCTAGTGAAGAACTGACTAATATAGATGGTTTGGAAAGACATGCATTAGAAAACAGACTTTTTTTTAGAGCAGCATATGGTTATACCAATCCATATAAAGCTTTTGCAGAATCTGATCGAATCAAGGGTGATATAAAAAAGAAAGAAGCCATTTTGAAAGAATTATTTGAAAAAGCTACTGGAGGCAGGATTCCTGAATATAAAGCTGGAACTAGCTATGTACCAAGAGATCAATTAGCTTACTTACATCAAGGTGAACAGGTTCTTCCAGCTTATGTTGATGGTGGTAAAATTGCAGCTATAGATCCTAAAAATATAGCTGAAGAAATTAAATCAGCAGTAGAAGATGCTATTAAAGACACCAAGTTAGAAGTTAATATTGATACAGATACTATACCTGAATCAATTCCAGTATCTCAACCTGAAGAACCGATTTATGTTAGTATGCGAGAAGAAGATAGAACTCTTATTGCTCCTGAAATACCGCCGATATCAGTTTCAGATGACAGCATTACTAGATTAGAAAGTGTATTGTCCACCCCTGTTAAAGTAGAGGATATGAATGGGTCAGTAGGTGCTGATTCAGCAAATGAAATGCGTGAGATTAAAGAGCTTTTAGACGAACGTTTAACAATACTAGAAGCTTCTCATATGGAACAATCAGATCAAATAACAGATTTAACTGATCAAATAGATTTATCTATTACAGAGTTAAGTATAAAGACAGATGAATTGAATTTAAAATTTGAAGATGTGGGTGGTAAAGTTGAGACTATGACACAAGATTTGGTAAATGTTAAATTTAAAAGTGAAGATTTAGTTTCTGGTGCAGAATTAACTACTCGATTAGATAAATTGAAAAGTGATATAGATGAAGATTGGAGAACTGAAGTAAATGTGCTATCAGGTAATTTGAATATTATGGATACAAGGGTGTCAGATGTGGATACAAAAACTAACGAACAGTTTGATCAAATAAACTCTTTAGCGAATAGGATGGGTATATTATAATTATGGCAAATGGTGATATACAATACGGTACTGGTGGTGGAACTAATGCAACTATAGATGATCTATGGGACGGAAATGAAATGAAAAGGTATTTTGATTCTGATTTTCATACTGTTCCTTATAGACCTGATGATGATGGTTCTCTAGCATATTGGGTGATAGATAGAGTATTTAATTTACCGTTTGCTGGTGATATAGTTGGTGATTATTTACCTGGTTATGATATTAATAATCGTGATGCTTATAATATGATACAATTATCATTATCTGTAGAATTAAAAGACGAAGAAATTTATGAATGTTATGCTGATGGTAAGGGTAATGTTAGATTTTATCATATAGATAATGAAACTGCTGATTTAGGTACAGTTTATTATGCAGTTGAAACTACAACGTTTAGATTACCATGTGATAATGTTTTAGTTTATGGATATGACCCACCACCAGAACGTAAAATTGCAGGTAGCCATAATTTATTTACTTTAGGTAATGGAGAGCCTTATAACTCTCAGCCAGGTCCTGATGGTACTTCTGATGGACCTTGGTACTATGTGTATGGTGATCTTTTTCCTGAATGTGGTAATTATAAAGAAGGGTGGATTGAATATAATAAGATAGAATGGGGTGATCCTCAAGCCGTTGAACGTACCGGTTTATATGATAAATATAATTATGAAGAGTTAATCGTTTATGCATATAATATTGAGGTGCCTTTTTTTCAGGGCGGTAGTACTGAAGTTAAATTTATGCAACAATCTACTAGAATATGGAGTTTAGGTCAGGGATATACAGGTGACGCATCAATTTCATATGATGGTAATTCTTATGATATTTATACTGGGTTTGAAAATACTTTTTGGATTAGAGATGAAAGTGGCCCGAGTGCAAAATGTCGTGTGCCAGCTGATCCAACCCATTGGATCGAATTAACACATACTACGGATGCTAAATTTTTAGGAATTCAAGACATAGTAATATATGGGTATAAGTTAGATCATATATTTTATCGTCGAACAGAAGGACGTGACCAAGCTCCCACATTATATGTAATGTTAAACACAATGATACCGTCAGTGATAAAATTAAGACGAGGTACTGATTATATTGTTAATAGTAATCCAGATACTGGCGAAGTAAGGGTATCATTTTTTTGTGACGTTAAAGACGCTTACAAAGATTTTTTTGGACGTAAAAATGCGTTTAAATTTAATGTACATCCGCAAAGCATAGTTTATGGTCAATATACTGCTGGAGATCCTGAATCGTTAGCCGCTGATGGTAAACTTAAAGATAATGTAACACCAGTTAATATTGCTACTATTTATGATGAAGGTGTTGTTTTTCCATTGAACGAAGGACAAGCTGGTTATGTTATTAAAGGTATGTATGTATTGGTTAATTGGGATAACCCCAGTGTATCTTTTAGGGATGAACGGGATGTAGTAACTTTATCTAATTTACAGAGTGTTGATATAGGAGTATTACCTATAATAAAAAGGGACGCACCAGCGCCTTTGGGTCATAATGGAAGTTTAATTGACCAATCAGATATGATACCAGATGACGACCCAACAACTTATGAATTGTGGAATATGAAGTCTGAATATCAGCAATTATTAGATTCTTTAGAAAACGGTGACATAAAGGTTACGTTACCTTTTTTGGATGAAGAAGAAGTAGTTAGAATGTCTGGTTTTATAAAAAATAAAAAAGATGAGCAGCGTGAAGCTGTGGAAACAGTATATGTATGTGGCCCTGATTCTAACCCTAGATTAGGTGATAGAACTCCTGATGGTGGTGTAGTAAGTGATATTACATATTCATATCAAGATAGTAGTCAATATACTGTAACTGTTCAATCTGGACCGGCTTGGCGAGATTTAGGAAGTGGTTGGAATACATCAATTAATTTGTCTAAAACAGAACGATTAACTTTAGAAGGAATAGTCATTAAAGCGGCACCAAATAATGCTGAATTTGTAGTACATTGTGAAAAAATAGGGCCTCTGCCGTGTTTGAATTTAACCAAAGACGTTATAGCTAATGGTGATAAAGTACAAGTTACTGTATATAATAATCCACAAGGAGCGAATTAATATGGCTGTTACAGTAGATAGAGTAAAAATCAGAGCAGAGATTATATTTAATGGTATTTCTGTAGTAACGCCGAATATTTTGTCATTTAATGTCAGAAAATCAAGAGGACAACCTAGTGCTACATTTTCTGCTAGTTTAAAGGTTCCTCATAGTGAATTAGTTTCAACTGATGTTGGTCAAAATGCAAATGTAGTAATAAAGGCGGGTGAGGATTATCCTAGAAATACTATTTTTACAGGATATGTTTATCGTATGAGTATAAACCCATCACGAACAGATTCATCATATGCTATTGTTAATATATCTGGTAAAGATGTTTTATCAGTTATGGAGGGTCAAAACATAACTAGGCGTGTACCTGCACGTCAATTAGCAAAATGGGGATCTATAACGGGTATTTTGGCTAAACGTGATAAATTTAAAGAAAGATTTCCGTTAACTATAAGAGACGCTAATCCGAGATTAACGTGGAATCAAATACAGGAATTTGATAAGTTTGTGGCAGGTGCACCGAAGCCTACAGCAGCTGAAATAGATAGTACTGGGGCGCCTGGTACTGCAGGTCGTTTTGATGTGACGCAAATTCCTTCAGAAGAATAAGGAGAATATATTATGGCTGAAGTAGACCCTTGGATAGATATTGGTGGTAAACCTGGAGTACAAACTTTTTCTGTACCAGTGGGTGGAGCTGTAAGAATATGTCATTCATATTTTTTTCGTGGCATAGAATTTAGATCAGATGATGCTGATCAAAATAAATATATGAAGCGTGGATTTCGTATAATTTATAAGAATTTAGGCGAATTTGTTGATGATGATAGCTTAGGTTGGAATTGTGTAAAATACCAACATACTAAAAGCGGAAAACAGGTAATCGAATTTGTAGAAGATGTAGCAAATAAAAGATCTTATTTGGTGATGCAAACTGTACCTGTTCATGATCATGCGAGCATTCCTATGGGCGGCCCTGCTTATGCTACATATTATAGTGAGCCAGTAAATACTGCTGAAGAGGAAGGTGGTTAATAATGTCATTTAATAAATATTCATGTGAATGTAATATTGCTGCTAATTTTCCGTTTTTGAAAAATCAAGGATTTATTTCAGTGTCGTTACGAGCAAATACGCAAATAATTTTAACTACGGGACGAGTGGTATTAACTGGCCCTACTGTTGGGGAGTTATCTGTAACTGCTTATAGTAGATATGAAAATTTTCTTTGTCCTGGTAGAGCTGGTGTAAATTATGAATGGATGCAGAGATATGATTGTTATAATGATATTATGTATTTTATTCCTAAAGGTGGTGATAGATCTTATTATGAGGGAGAAGTTACTAGTGATATTAGTATGATTAGTGTAGTATCATATGAAACTTTTTCAGCGTCTGCTGCAAGTGGGCCGCATACACCTTATTTAATGTATCCTCACGATGATGGTCATACATTTAGTTATACTGGAAGACCTATTAGTGTTACAGGTCGTTGGACTGGCGCCGGGGCTGTAGAAAGTATTTTGCCATTTGGTTCCGAAGTTTATTTAACGAGTTTTACTTGGGAGCAGGCGCCGCCTAATTGGCCTACTGTTTCATATTCATATTTAGTATCGTTAACCGGAGGTGAGTTATAATGCCTACTGTTGGACATAATTATAAAACAAGAACTGGTGGCCCGTTTCCTGTAGATGGCGGAAGATTTTTTGTACACACATTTATGGCGGAGGATTATAGAGTTACGTACTATGAGGCAACCACAGATGTTTTGAGAAGTGAAGATATGGCTGGTCAGGGTGGTGATTATGTGTCTGCCAGTTATAATGGATTACCATATTTATTAGATGGGGAGTTTGCTTTTACTGGTCAAGAAGTGGAAAAGCCTGATTATATAGATGAAGATTCTGTACCTGGTGGAGCGGTTACATTCTAATGGCACAACAACAGGAAAATATAGAATTTATTGATTGTTCAACTATCTCTATTCAGTATGATGCTACTGGTAGGGCAAGTGTATCATTTACAGTTGTTCGTAGTGATACCGAGGCTTTACAAAGAGTGTATACTACAGTAGTTTTTGGTGGGGTTACATTTCAAGGAGTACTTATGAGTGCAAATAAAAAGCCTATTCTCGGTGGTGATGGTTGGACTGAATGGCAGTTACAAATACAGGGGGTTGGAAATTAATATGGCTTGTTGTGGAAAACGAAGTACCCAGCCATTTTCAGTAATGGGTGGGTATAAATATCTTACTAATTCTCAAATAAATGCTAGGCTAGAGGTTTTTAAACGGATTTATTGTAAAGCTTGTAGTGAAAGGTATAATTGTAATTTTGATATTTATAATAAATGTACAATTAGACCTCAGATTAAATAAGGAGGTTTGTTATGGCTATTCTAATTGGAGCTAATACACAGGTAACGGGAGATGTACAAGGTGTAATTTCGGCACAATGGGGTATTAGTCCGCAAATAAATAGGCTATGGCAGCTTGGTTCATGGGATCCGTATTTTCAATTGGCAACTCGTGTGACCAATGTAAGTTTAACTATTTATGCAGGCGGCGGCCCAACAATTAGTTTACAACCTGCTACTGCTTGTGTGGATAGCAGTGCAGTTCTTAATATCACTATCACCCCGGGTTCTTGTGGCACTGTGCCAGCAGGTTTAGGTGGTAATTTCACAGTTTATTTATCTAGTTATTCTTATAATAAGGGTGATGCTATTGGCTTTGGTCAACAGAGCTATAGCGGTCAAACTTGGCCCGGTGGGGCTGGTCCAGGTGGTGGAGGAGCCAATGTTGAATTTACGGATGCGCCAACTGTTGTTTTACAAGGAAGAGCTGAAGGTAATTCTACAATTGATGCTGGTTTAGGCACAGGTGTAAGTTTTAGTAGTGGTTGGGACGTTTATGGTACGCAAGGAAGTGTAAGTGCTGGGTTTCCTGGTACTGGTCAGGCTAACGAAGTAAGGCATGGTTTAGTAGATCAAATTTCTAATGGTGATTTACGAAATGATGGTAGGTCTGGTCAAGCGAGTGTTAATATACCACATCAACCATTGTATTTCGGATAAGGAGGAGAGGTATTATGGGATTTTCAGTGTCAGATCGTTATAGATTGGAATTACATTGGAGTAAGGCTAAGTATAAGGTAGATCAAGAAACAATGTTGGAAGGATGCTACTTTTCTGGTCCAGTTTTAAGTGAGGTATGGCAGTTACAACAAGAAGATTATATTGATTTAGATTTTGGTGGTCAGTATATGATTTTTATGAATTTTTATTATATAGCTCGATTATCATGGAAAGGTGTCAAACATACTACTGAGAAAATAATGTTATCAAAAGTTGTATTAAAGAACAAAAATTTGAATGTCATTCCTAAATTAAAAGATGATGATTATATAGTGATTGATACACAAAACCATGAAGATCAACGACATTTGTATAGTTTGGTTTATCCATCTTATTTAATAAGAAATGATGGGGAACTTTACGATTTTGGGAGTAAAAAATAATGCCAAGTGATGAGTTTATAGCACATAGAAAAGGAGCTGCGGCTCATTTAAAAGAAATAGGATGGGAAAGATATTTTGGTACTACTATAAGTGGTAATTTACCACAATACAAAGCTACATCTAATCCATGTAATGTGAATGTGGGTGCTTTAAATCCACAATTAGTGGATGATTTGGATATTAAAGGTGGATCATTTCGATTTTATCATATTAAATGTCATTATTCTACAGAGTCAGGTACGCATGAAATAGTAGATAAGAATCCTTTAAGTCCTACTTATGGGCAAATGATTACTATACCAGCTGGCGATATTGCTGCTCATACTGTGACCAGCGGCATTATGATAAAGCATAATCGCGGCTCAAAGTATGGTTGGTTATGCGTCGATGATAATTGCCCGTATTATCAAAATACTGGAAGACGCTATTTTTATTTCTAATAGGAGGATATTGATATGGCTGTTAATGTTACAGTATATGATTTAGATAATTACCCCGACAATAGTAAAACTGTTACTACTGACCAAAAGACATTGGTGCCTGTAGGTTATGAAGGGGATGAACAATGGGTATTGTCATTCTCGACTACGGCTTATAGTGATAACACTAATAGAACTGCTATTCAGGATATTTATGTTCGTGAAATGAAAGCTGGTTGGATTAAGAGTTCTGGTTTTACTGGAACAAGTGGGAAGTTTACTTTAGTTTCTGGAAGTTCTAATCAACTAAAAGTTAAAATGGATGCAAGTGCTGGTGCTACTGGTCAGGGCGGTTATTATGTAATTGAACTTACTGCAGGTGTAAATTTAACTGGTGATGCTATTGCTGCGGATATGGAAGATCAGATTAGAGCAATACCAGATAGTGCTAGTTGGAATTCATCTGATGCTGGTTATCAACTTTCTTACAAAAATGCTATGGTAGATTTTACTGATGGTAGATTTTGGATTGTGTCTGGAAATGTTGGGAAATATTACACTGGTACAGAAAGATCTTCAGTAGCAGTAGCTAAATATAGTACTGATACTTGCTATGAAGATTTAGGTTTTGATTTGGCTATTAGCAGTGAAAGTATAGCGGGTACTTCTGCTAAAGAGGTGTTGTTGGCGTCTGATTATACTACTGATACTGCTTCAATGGTTATCGGAGCTGGTACTGGCGTAGCTGCTGGTGATTGTATGTTTATTACTGATGGAACTAATACTGATTATTTCGAGGTTATTTCTGTTAGTGGTACAACTTTAACCGTTGCAACAAGTGGTGCCAATGGATTTACTGGTGTATCCAATAGTTATACAGCTAATGTAAGTAAAGTTCAATTGTTGAAGTATCAGGATCCAGAACAAGTTCCAGCTGCATATCATGATACAATAGATAGTATAACCAGGTGGGGAATAATGTCGATTGCTAACGTCATTGATTTCTCTTCTTAAGTTATGTCAACTAGTTATGGAAAAGGAGTATTAAATGAAAGTTAAATGGTTACCGGAAGAGGTCGAATTTTTAGAAAATAATTATGAAGAAATGCTATATAAAGATATAGGAAATATTTTAAAGAGGTCTTATAAATCTGTTAGTAGGAAAGCTGAGGAATTGGGTTTAAAGAAAAAAGAAAACAGATTGTGGGATAGTTTTGAAGAACAGTATTTGATAGATAACTATAATGAAATGCCTGTTGTTAAAATTGCTAAAAATTTGAATAGAACTTATAATGCTATAATAAGATGAATAGAAAATATGATAAGTATATTAAAGCTTTAAAATGGGGCAATTGATATGTCCGAGTTTTATGTACATAATAGTTTAAACATAACTAAGTCTGTTAAATTTAATATAACTCTGCGATATTTCGTTATTAAAGGCGAAAGAGGCGAGCATATGTGGATATTGGAAATTGGAACTACTCACCCTGATAAGAATGGTGATCCAATATCTGCTAAAAAAATTCATCGAATTTCGGCTGAGGATTTGGATGAAATTATCGAAGATGCTCTTTCTGATCTATGTTCTCAGATAGATTGGACTCCGTTTGTAGATGATGTAGATGCTCCGTATGTTGATAGTTTATATCCAGAGGATGGAACAACTGTGTCTATAGGATCTGATGTTTATATGACAATAAAAGAAAAATTACCTGCAGCTGGTATTGATTTATCAAATTTGAAAGTTACTTTAAATAATAGTACAATGGATTTTGACATAACAAGTGAAGTCTCAATAGAAGGTGATCCATATGAGTATAGTTTAAAATGGGTGCCGCCGCTAAGAGTTTATGACACGTATGATTAAAGGAGTTTATAATGGCTGAAAATATTAAATTAAGAAAAAGAAATTTTACAGTAGATCAAGGTTATTTTTATACTATAGAAGAAGACCGTGATAATCTATTGCAGAAAACTGATGATGGTAATACAGCATTTTCATATCCATTAGATACACTAATTGGTAATGTACCTTTAAGCTTGGAATTTGATGGTGTATATTTTTGGTCTCTTGAGCAGGCTAGTGCTAACAATGTTGATATTAAAAGATGGAAAATAGATAATTATGTTTGTAAATTACAACAAATTATTAATTTAACTGCTGGTACACATTATTATAATTCAGAGGCTTTTTCTGTAGAGCATTATCATACGCAGTTGTCTATAGCGGCTACTAGTGGCACTAATACTATTAAGTTTGATGATTATTGGGATGATACCAATTTAATGGGATTTACGACGACTAGTGGAGATAATTTAACTATTCATTTGGGACCGAACTCTAATGGTGAAGAAGAAGATGTTGAATTAGCAACTACGGTGTCTGGTGGTATAACTATTTCTGGTACTTTGCAATATAGTTACGCTGAGGATGATAAAGTTAATTTTTATACTAATATTTGGTTATTTAATAACAACGATGGGCAAAGTACAGCTACTGGTGCTTTGTATAAGATAGATGCTTATACAGGAGAATATATTAAACATTATCCTGGCGGTGCGTATAAAGATATTGATGCAGCTACTTTTTATACAGTTAATTCTTTTACTGAATATGGTGATGTTGATACGTTGGCTTATGTAAAAAGTACAAATACTTTATTTGTCAATATAAGTGCTGAAAATGATGTTGGCGGACTTGATTATTATGGTTCGATGGTTATGGAGAATATTCAAAGTAATGAAGCTTCTGTTTTAACTATTTATGATTTAGCTATGGATGATCAAAATATTTATCGATTACAAAAAGGGCCTGATGGTGGTAGTGGAGAAAGTTGGAGTTATTATAGTTATGAATTATCATCTCTTGATAGTTTTGTAACTTCTATTTCATTAGCAGCTTATCCATCTGTTATAGCGGCGAATGGTGTAAGTACTACTGATATTAAAGCAATTGTGCGTGATCAATTTTTACAGCCAATATCTAGTAGATTGGTTTATTTTTCTGATGATGATTCTAGTGGCTATATTATAACTTCACCAGTAAGTACTAATTCTAATGGTTTAGCTGCAACAGTATATAAATCAGGTACTAGCGCTCGAGAAGTGAAGATAACTGCTGTCGTGGAACAAGTTTAAGGGGTATTTAGATGTCTTATGAGAATATTCGCTTTGTAAAACCTAATATGGAGTTTGTAGATGGTTATTTTTATACCATGGATGAAAGCTCGGATATGTTGGTTCAAAAAGTGGATGATGGATCAACCGCTTATTCTTATCCTTTAGATGTTCTTATAGGGGATACTGTTAGCTCTTTGCAATATGACGGAGCTAATTTTTGGACTTTACAAGACAGTGGTAATGGTTTTGTAATTAAAAGGTGGCGAATTGAAAATCATATAGCTAAACTTAAAGACAGTTTTACTTATACAGACACAGCTGAAATTAATTACGACGCAGATACTTTTGCGGTGGAAAATTATAGAACCGAATTTGACTGTACTGTTTCAGGTGGTGATTTGATAGTTTGCCCTGATGAATATTATGATTCAGTTATTACATCTGGTACGGTTTTAACTTTAGGCCCAAACAGATATGATCAACGAGAGGAAGTAACTGTTAGTGGGGTTATCGGCTCAGATGTGATATTAGTTAGTGGGACTCAATATACTTATGAGTCAGGCGATTCAATAAGTATGTATCGAAGTTTTTTTGTATTTAATAACTATACTGGTTTAAGTTCAGCTAAAGGAAATTTAATGCGATTTAATGCTTATACCGGGGATTTAATAGCATCTGATTCAAGAATAGATTATAAAGATATAACTGCTTGCACTTTTGCGCGGGTTCAGAATTTGTTACGTGATTATGATGATGCTCATACTGTTATTTTTGTAAAAAGTACTAGCGCAAGGTTTCGAAATATATCAGATTTAGTAGATATATTACGAGCTGATAGTGTAAATGATAATTTTAATGGGCCAAATGGGTCATCTCCTAATACTACTAGATGGTCTACAACATATGGAAATCCGATAATTTATAATAATCAATTGTTTTGTTCAACTGTTATAAATGGAAAAGATGAAATAGTATCAAATTATGAGTTAATCGGAGATTTTAGTGCTCAGATAAGTGGATCTCTTGATGGTTATACAACTTTTTCTGGTGCTGAATTTGAGCATTATATGCGATTTATATTTAGTAATGATGAGTATTGTACTATTAGTAGGGTTTACAATAGTTTATTTGGAGACGCTATAATTGCGGATTATTATAGATTTACACAGAGTGACACTGATTTAACTGAACCAGGTGGTACTATTGCAGCAAGAAATTATTGGAGTAGTGATTATCCATCTAAAGCGATAGATAACAATACTAGTACTTATTACCAGTCTAACGGAACTTCATGGCCTAAATGGTTAGCCTATGATTTTGAGGGCCCTACAATTATTAATAAAGTAAGGATATATTTTTGGCCAAATCATTTTTCTAGTACTGTATATGTACAAGGATCTAATGATTTAAATCCTGATTGGGATAGTAAAGCATGGAATGCGATATATACTATGACCGGATTAAGTTCTGGATCTTGGCAAGAGAGGGAATTTAGTAATACTGATCCATATAGATTTTATAGATTGTGGGGTAATTCTGGCGGACCTGGTAGTAATGGTTGGTGGTGTATATATGAAATAGAAATGATGGGTTCTCGTTACATAGGAGTAGCTGTTACTTCTAGTGGTGTTAGTTTTGATGAGTATAGGTTTAAAATTAATAGAACCGATTCGGATTTAAGTTTTTATTATAAAGCTTTAACTTCTGGTATATTAGATACCACATGGAATGACCTTGGGTCTATGTCTTTATATGAATATGATGGTTCTATGTGTTTAGGATTACATAGTGCTTCAGTAACAGTTTCTGGTGCTTATTTTGATGATTTAATCTACAATTCAGGATATGTTAGATATCCACCTGTTGATATTCCTTATTATGATGTAATGGCCATGGATAATATAAAGGCAAATGGAAGTACTATAATTCCAATAACAGATATATCATATTATAATGGGAATTTATATAGATTACAAGATGAAGGCGCTTATTATGGAGTAGATAATGATTGGGACTCACAATATAATTATGTTTGTTCTCCTGTTAGATCTTTTATCGATTCAATAACAGTAGATGCTTATCCGATTATTTTACCAGCAAATGCTCGTAATATGTCAACAATAACTTGTGTAGTTTTAGATCAGTATTCAAATGGTGCTATTAATAAACCTATAAATTTTACTGATACCGATGATTATGGTTATATTACTATTAATCCTAAATACACTGATGCTTTAGAAGGAACTGGGGAAGCTGTAACGTATTATGTAGCAGGTGTTGATGTGCACACCGTGACTGTACAAGGTACAGTTACTCAGTATGATTAAGAGGTAATTTATGGCTGATATTAGGTTTGATGATGGAAATTTTTGTATAGGAACTTATCCTGGTACTTTTTGTAGTATGAATGATGCTAATGACCTATTAGTAACCAAAAACACTTCAAATGGTACGGTTGGTATTCAATATACACTAGAGCCAGAATTAAGCTTGCAAGTGTTGAGTTTAGAGTATGTTGGACCAAAAGATCTTACAGCCACTGAGTTTGGGGGGCCATTACCTTTTTTTAGTTTGGATTCAAGCTATATTCGTAAATGGGAATTAAACAATCCTATTTCATTGGATAGTGTAAGTAGTGGTATTAATAATGGTAATTATACTACTATGGCTGTTGAGCATTATACTACTTCATTTAGCGCTGCTACAGCTACTGGAACTGGTAGAATAAAAGTTGATGATGATACTTATATAGATGTGGGAACAGAGCTTTTATTAGGTCCTAGTGATGATGCAGGAGATGACGGGGCTTATGAATATGTTGAAGTTACTAGTATTTCTGGTGGTTGGGTTTATATAGCATCAGATGGTGTTACTCCTCCACATCATCAATATGATAATGGAAATGATATTACTTTTGCTAAATATATTTATGTGTTTAGTAATGATGGGTATTTGAGAAAACTTAATTTAGATTATTCAGTAGTTGAAACAAAATACAGTGATATATATGCAGGTGTAAGTGCAGCTGCTTGGAGTGATAATTATAAAGCTGTGGGGTTCGTAAAAGACGGGGGTTATAGTCTGTTATACGTAGACCCATATCAGAATTATCAGATATTGAAATCACATACTTTGAATACTGTGAAGGCTGATAAGGCGCTTACTTGGACTGTGTATGATTTAGCTTTTGAAGGGGCATCTATTTATAGGTTACAACACGGTATGACTCTCGTAGATGATGATGGTGATTATTCTAACACAGATTGGGGGTCGTTATATAGTTACCATGAAGATGTAAGTACACCATATACTAAAAGTATTTCAATTGTGGTAGATCCAGCTGGTATAGTTGTTAATGATGATGTTGTAACGTTAACAGTGGTTGTTAGAGATCAATATGGTATTGGATTATTAGGTAAAACTGTTACTTTTTCAGATGATGATTCTTATGGTACGTTTGATCCTATAGGTGGTACAGCAGTAACCAATGCAAGTGGAATTGCTGAAATTAATTATGATCTTAATAAGCCTGGTGGAGATGTGCCTGGTTTTTCATCAAGCCATGATATTAGGATAGATATAAAAACAGACGGATCTTCTTCATTTACTGGTAGTTCATGGGTATGGGATGGTATGAATTTGTTATGTCATCGCAAGTTTACAATAGCAGCTGATGATTTTATTGAACAAAAACAGACTTTGAGTGGTGATTATCCTGTGGAAGGAGATGATTTATATACACAAATGTATATGACTCAAATATCTGAAATGGAGAATGATTTTTATTTAAAAGCAAAAAGTAAATTTCAGTTTCCAGGTGGTGATTGGGGTTCTGGAGGAGCGCCATCAAATCAAACAACTTCTGTAAAACAATTGGAAGAGTTTGGAAGTGATATGAATTTTGACCAGATAGATAAAGAAATTGATTCCGAAGTTTATTTGGATCAAGATAAAGAACAAGATAATGAATTACAAGTTAGTCAAACATATGTTAGTCGTCATGTTTTAACTGGGCATTATGATAGTACTGATATAGATCAATTTAGGTTTATTGAAGATGCTATACCGGCTTTTTGGTCAGAAAAAAATTCTGTAAGTACAAATATTTGGATCAGGCTCAGACCTTTTGCGTATAGTTTAAATCAAAGCACGTTGGTTTTTAAGGTTCGAGAAATTTCATACGCAGGTGACACACATTGGCAAGATGTAACTTCTTTTTGTGTAGTTAGTACGTTTGATGCAGGTGGGGGGTTACTTGGTTTGGATATTACATATAACCCCTCAGCTGATTTTCATCATAATGGAGTTATTTATGTAGATATTGTAGTTTATGACACAGCGCCTACTCCAAATATAATTGTTACAGATTATTGGTTTAAAATAATTCCTGATTATCAAGTTCCTTATATAGAAAATGAAGATCCTTCGCGTGGGGAAGAAAACGTTGCTCGAGATACAAATATTTCATTTGATGTAAAAGATGCTGGCGTGGGTGTTGATATAGATACTTTAGAGTTGTATGTTAATAATAGAAAGAAAACACCTGTTGTTTCAAGTATTTCTGATGGTTATCATGTTGAATATAATCCACTAAATGATTTTTTCTATGGCCAAACAGTTGAAATAACAGTTAAAATAAAAGATGCCTCTGATTATGAAAATACACTGTGTGATATGTGGAGGTTTTATATTGAAGAAAGTACGGGTCCTTGGATAGACTCTGATAGTTTTTATCCGGATAATTGTACTAAAGGAGTACCTCGAAAATGGTCTGAAATATCATTTAATGTGTATGGAATCAATGATACGGGGGTGGATAGAGATAGTATTGTTGTGCATATTGGCGGTAAAGAAAGGGATGTGACCGTAGTCCCAATTATATACCGTGTAAGTT